>Ga0208046_1000018_pt1 | contig 30924 bp, 29 predicted proteins | sample PL_2010_300m_FD_184161 | JGI IMG/M metagenome (GOLD analysis project Ga0208046, IMG submission 184161) | Freshwater microbial communities from Powell Lake, British Columbia, Canada to study Microbial Dark Matter (Phase II) - PL_2010_300m... | ecosystem: Environmental > Aquatic > Freshwater >... | reverse complement strand
GTCGGAGGGCGGAGGGGCGTCGGGGTCGGGTTCGTAACGAGTCTTGGACTCGACCTGAGCCTCGACCTCGCTCAGGTCCTGCTTCAGCTTCCTGACGAGCTACCGAATACGGCTCACGGTTTTGGGAAGGCAAACGACAACGGTGACGCCCCGGCCGCCTCTAGCACCTTTTTGGCGAACATCACATCCCAGCCTTTACTCACCATGTGCTTCAGGGTGAAGTCATCTTTGAAGATCCGTATGATGACCAGATGCAGCAGGAACGGTCGATCGACTACCCACGGATGTGAATAGCCCATCGCGGCCTTCAGGAATTCCCTGTACCCATCGCCAAGGGCTACCAACCGCTCGGTGATTTGGTCGACGGTGTGCAGCTTCAATCGGGCACATTCCTCGACAACGTCCGATGTTGAGTCGCGCAGTCTAGATTCCTCGGCCTGCACCTGAAATCCAATTGTAGAGGCAAACCGCGCGATTTCACTTAGGTGCTCTGAACGCTTGATGAACTCTGTTAGGCTGACTGTATCCATGGGGATGTCCTTCTTGAACGAGTCAAGCTCGAGCGCGACGCGTCGCTCGATCAACAAATGTTGCCTCTTGATCTCCACGAACTGCTCGTCTACCAACTCAAAGACCCCGGCGACCCTAAACAGCTTACGCTTGAGTTCGTCCGGGACATCGGCCTCGCGTTTGTACTGCAGGGCGTGCGATATGACGGCCCAAGCGTGCTGTAGGACAGTCCGAACCTGTATCTCTACCTTCATTTCGGAGTAGGGATTCCACTCAGCAAGAACTGCCCTGGATGGAGCGAGTGAAACGATGTAGTGCACCGAAAGGTAGCCGAATTCGTTCGGCTTGTACAAGGCGCTTCGGTCCGAGCTCTCGTCCCGGTAGACCTGGAATTCCTTCTCGATCAACGCCTCTATCTTGGGCACGTCGTCGGTGTAGTAGACGATCGCTCTGAGCCCGACGAGGTCATGCAGGTCTTCCATGGGGTCTGAGTAGCTCTTGCCCGGCCGCGTGATTTTCTCACGGAAGCTCTCTGGCGTCTTGGTTCTGTGCTCGATCACGTGAAGCTTGACAGTCGTGCGGTCCAGCAATTCGGACAGGAGATCGGCCAGCTTGTGCTCGAAGACCTCGTACCTAGGGCGCCCTTGCTCGTAGGCGTGGACGTGTCTCTCTACGTCAACCATGCTGCGGTTTGGCGGGACATCTCCAGGAATCGCTGTCGCGTCACTCATCTCGCTTCCGTCAAGGCCGGGCCGAATCCGATATCCATCGGCTGTTAGCTTAGGTTGGCTATCGTCGGAGTCAAGCCGCACCAATGCGCCGGGCATCGGGGTTGTCTGGTCCGGAAACGCTGGGCTGAAGAGTGGACTAGAGTTTTGACGAAGGTTTTGAGGAACCATTCGACGAAGGAATCGAGGTAACAATCGAGGAACCATTCCAGGATACAATCGGGGAGAGAATCGAGGATGCAATCGACGATAGAATCGACTATAGAATCGACGAACCAGTCGAGGAAGGAATCGGGGTGAGAATCGACGAACCATTTCAGAATAGAATCCGGGAGAGAATCCGCGATAGATTTGACCAATGAATCGAGGAACGAATCGGGGTGAGAATCGAGTATAGAATCCGGGAAGGAATCGAGGAACGAATCGGTGAACCAATCCGGGAAGGAATCGGGGAACCAATTGACGGGGGGAATGCCCCCCGGGGATACCCCCTTGAGGCCTAAGCTGGCACTTCTACCGGCAACAGGGGAGTCAACCCCGGGTTGACTCCGGGGTTCAACGCCGAGTACAATGTGGCCGTGAATGTGGCAGTCAATCAAGGACTTAGCCCGCCTTTCAGTTCCGCGACGAACGCGGGGCTCAATGCGGCGGTCAATCGCGCCCAGACCGGGGAACTCAGGGCCGCGCTCAGTCCTCACTTCAATGCCACGTTCAATCCAGCAATCAATCGCGCGGTGAGTTGCGCAACGAGCCCCGGCCTGACCTGCGCGTTCAGTGGCGAGTTGAGTCCGGCCTTGAACCGCGCGTTGAGTCTGCGGTTGAATGTGGCACTGATTGCCGAAGCGAACGTCGCAGTTCCAGTGCGGGTGCCTTGACCCGCGGTTCCTTACGCTCGTGACTCCTGCGAACAGCGCGGGATCGGAAAAGCGGCGGCCTTGCCGCCGCATTCCAAAGACCCGACCGCCATCTATATGTAGTGGTGCACCGTTCTCCGACCACAATTCTGCCGCCCACTCCACGGCCCACAGGCCGCCTGGGGGGCAGCATCTGTGGGTAAAGCGCAAGACGCGACGAAGCCCACAACCACGCGGACTTCGACTTGAACATCAAGCCGAACAACTCCGCGAACAACGTCTGGAACAACGTCTCGAACAACTGCTTGAACAACCAGCCGTACAGCGACGGATTCAGGTTCAGGTAGAGGTCAGGGTTCAGGTTGAGATGGAGCGAAAGACACAGGTGATGACACAAGCGATTACACAGCCGGCGATACTCCTGCCGGAACTTCCTGACGAACAACGAGCGGCACTTCGCGGGACACAATCGCGCTTTCAGCGTGAGGTATCAGGCGCCAGGTATCAGGTTCCAGGTGTCAGGGGCCAGGGCGGTAATGACCAAGTGCCAGGCCCCGATGACCATTCAAGCACCAGTGGCCGAGTGACGCGCCCCAATCCGAGACGATCTGCCCGGAATCTGCGTAATCTGCGGAATCTGTGGATGATGTCCTTGTCCGAGCCGTCTGCGTCATCTGTGCAATCTGCGGTTGATCCTGCGAGATCCGTTCGACTCATCGGACTCGCTCGGTCCGGCAGTAATGGAGGCGGGTCTGTAAGCCGAGTTCTGTCCCCGGCAAGCCGGGTGACGGTCATTTATCTGGGCATGCGGTTGCCCGCATGTCTCAAGCGACCTACCCGAGAACTTGAATGGACCGGGCCAGTCCGGTTCTCATATTGGTCTTGCACCTGGCAGGGTTTTTCCATCCCGCATGTCGCCATGCGGGATAGTGCGCTCTTACCGCACTTTTTCACCCTTACCTCACGAGACCCTTCGCTTACGCTCAGGGCAAACCGCAAGGCGGTTTGGTTTCTGTGACACTATCCGTCCACGGGCCGTCGCCGGCCCGCAGCCTCGCTCTTGACGAGTGCCTCGCCCTGGGTGCTCGGACTTTCCTCCCCGTGAGGGGCGACCGTCCGACCCGCCTCCGTCCCAATTCTAGCCTGAGTTCCGGCGATGGCAAGCAAGCGGCGGTTCCCCAGAACCGATATCGAAGCCACGAAAGCACGAAAGACACGAAACGAACGGGTGCAGAATGTCAGAAGTCCGTTTCATTCCGTTTTCGTGACTTCGTGGCCATCTATTTCGGATTCAGGGCGCCTCGGTGGGCTTGATTCTCCCAGCCGGCGTGATAACCTATATGTCTGATGAGACCTGTAACCGTGCTCGCCATCGGCGGCAATTCCCTAATCCGGTCCGAGGACCGGAGTTCGTTCGCCGACCAGCTTGCGACTACTGCTGACACCTGCCGGCACATCGCCGATATCGTTGCTGCCGGTCACGACATCGTTGTTACCCACGGCAACGGCCCTCAGGTCGGGTTCATCCTCATTCGGTCGCATCTTGCACGGAACCGGCTGCCTGAGATTCCGTTGGACGCCTGCAATGCCCAGACCCAGGCCGAAATCGGCTACATGATACAGCAGTCGCTTGACAATGAGTTCGAGCAGCGCGGTACCGCCAAGCCGGTCGTGACCGTCGTTACACAGGTGGTCGTCGACGCGGCCGACCCGGCGTTCCAGCATCCATCCAAGCCGGTCGGGCCCTTCTACACCAAAGGGGAGGCCGCGAGGCTGGAAAGGGAACTGGGATGGGTCCTGCGCGAGGACGCGGGCCGAGGTTTCAGGAGGCTGATTCCATCGCCGCGGCCCGTGCAGGTCGTGGAGAAACCCGAGGTTGAGTGCCTGCTCCGTTCCGGCGCGGTCGTCGTCGCGTGCGGCGGCGGCGGGATACCGGTCGTCCGGGACAATGGGACTCTGAAGGGTGTGGCGGCAGTGATAGACAAGGACCTGGCTTCGAGCCTGCTGGCCGGGGAGATTGGAGCCGAAAGGCTGGTGATTTCCACCGCGGTTGAGCAGGTCTATCTGAACTATGGACAGGCAAACCAGACGGCGTTGGGGCGCGTCTCAGCAAAGGAAATGAAGGACCACCTCGCAGCCAGGCAGTTCCCGGTCGGCAGCATGGGCCCGAAGATAGAGGCCGCCCTCGACTTTCTGCAACGGGGTGGCAAGGAAGTCGTCATCACCGACCCGGACCATCTGGCTGACGCGCTGGCCGGCAAGGCCGGAACGCATATTGCGGTCTAGAGAGAATCCAGAGTCCAGAGTGCAGAAACCAGAATCCAGAATGCCCGGGTTGCGACGAAGGGCGATGCTTGTGCTCGCTGCACTGGCGGTGTTCACGACTCTGTCGGCGCAGACAATGGTCTTGATACCGATGGACCTGACGCAAACCGACCATCTGAAGGCCTACGGCGTCGTGTACCGGCTGCTCCAGCGCGGGCAGAAGGTCGAGTGGCTGCTCAACTATCGCGGCGGTTCATTCCTGTTTCCGCCCGAACAGCAGGCGGTGCGTGAGTGCAAGCTCAACGGTGTGGCCTACCAAACAGTCGGGCCGGACGAGGTAGTGCAGACACGTTCGACGATCGAGAAGAACAATATGGAATCGGTGATGCTGGAACGGCCGACGAGGCTCGCCGTGTATGCGCCGCCGACGGTTGACCCATGGGACGACGCAGTGCGGCTGGTGCTGGACTATGCCGGCATCAGCTACGACGTCGTCTGGGGTAAGGAAGCGGTTGCCGGCAAACTCTTACAGTATGACTGGCTGCATTTACACCATGAGGACTTCACCGGCCAGTATGGCAAGTTCTACGCGTCATATCAGAGCCAGCCGTGGTACCAGAAGGATGTCGCGATCAACACGAAGACCGCGGCCGAACTCGGGTTCAAGAAGGTCAGCAAGATGGACCTCGCGATTGTCGAACTCATCCGCAAGTACGTGGCCGACGGCGGGATGCTGTTTGCCATGTGCTCTGCAACCGACACGCCGGACATCGCCTGGGCAGCTCGCAACACCGACATCTGCAGTGCTGTGTTCGATGGCGACGGAATCGACCCGGCGTATGCGTCGAAACTCGACTTCACCGGCTGCCTTGCATTTGAGAACTTCAGCCTGATGACTGCCCCGACGGTCTACGAGCATTCCGACATCGATACCTACATCGAGGCGACCGCGCGCGGGCAGGACGTCTATTTCTCGCTGTTCGACTTCTCGGCCAAATATGACCCGGTGCCGTGTATGCTGGTCCAAGACCACGTCGGGTTGGTCAAGGAGTTCCTCGGACAGAACTGCGGATTCCGGCGGACCAAGGTCAAGAAGGACGTGCTTGTGCTGGCCGAGGTGGCCAACACCGAGGAGTTGAAGTACATCCACGGCAACTTCGGCAAGGGTACGTTCACCTTTCTCGGCGGCCACGACCCCGAAGACTACGCGCACCGAATCGGGGACCCGGTGACTGACCTGTCGCTGCACAAGAACTCGCCGGGTTACCGGTTGATACTCAACAACGTGCTCTTCCCGGCCGCGGAGAAGAAGCCGCTGAAGACGTGAAGGATAGGGGTCAAGAAATCAAGGAGTCGAGGATTCGAGTGATAGACCGGACCCGGTTGCATGGCGTTCGCTTGAATCCTGGAATCCTGGACCCCTTGAATCCTCTCCACTGACATGTGCCTCGCGATTCCACTCAAGCTCGTTTCGGTCGACGGCACTGACGCGGTCGGCGAGGTTGGCGGCATCCAGCGGGAAGTGTCGATTATGATGACGCCTGACGTGAAGGTCGGAGACTATGTCATCGTCCACGCCGGGTTCGCCATCCAGGTGCTCGACCAGAAGGAAGCGGAAGAGAATCTCGAACTGCTCAGGCAGATCGGTGATATGGCCGAAGCCAAGCAGGAAGAAGTCCGAAGCCGGCGCCGCGCCGGCAAACCCGACTAACCGTCAGACCCCGGCGAAGAAGCGCCGGACACCATCGACAACCGTTTTCTGTTGTTCGTCGGTGAGGCTTGGTCGAATTGGGAGTGTGACTGTTTCCTTGCAGGCGCGTTCGGTCTCAGGAAGGGGCGGGGACGGCTCCAGAGCCGCTGCAGCCGGTTCGCTGTGCGCCGGCGCCGGGTAATAGTCGCCGGTCCCGATTCCCTGCTCGAGGAGGAACTGCCGGAGTGCATCCCGGCGGTCGGTCCTGATTGCGTACTGGTGATAGTTCGAGACGCAGCCTTCCGCGCCATGCACGCGTCCGGCCTCAGGCGGCAGCTCCGCGTCATAGCGGGCAGCAAGCTCACGCCTCCGTGTCAGTTCCGCGTCGAGCCGCCCGAGCTTGATGTGCAGGAATGCGGCTTGGAGTTCGTCCAGGTGGGAGTTGTAGCCCACGCGGGCGTGGCGTCCGGTCGCGTCCCGGCCATGGGACCGGAGCTGCCGCAGCGAGTCCGCGAGCTTCTCGTCCGAGGTCACGATCGCTCCCGCGTCGCCCAGCGCACTCAAGTTCTTGGTCGGGTAGAAACTGAAGGTCCCGGCCGCGCCAAGCGAGCCGAGCTTGCGGTCGTTCCATGTCGCGCCGATAGCCTGCGCTGCGTCCTCGACCATGGCGATGTTGTTGTCCGCGCACAAGGACTGGAAACCTTCGACGTTTGCGCAGTGACCGAATACGTGGACAAGTAGTACCGCCTTGGTGGCAGGCGTTAGCGCCGCTGCGCACGCGTCGGGCGAAAGGCAGAGAGTCCTGGGTTCGATGTCAGCGAAGACGGGCGTGGCGCCAACCTGCATTACTGCCTCGACGCTGGCGAAGAACGTGAAGGCCGTCGTAATGACCTCGTCGCCCTTGCCGATACCAAGAGCCCTCAGTGTGAGAATCAGTGCATCGGTCCCGTTCTTCACACCCACCGCCTGGGTGGTACCGCAGTATTTCGCCAGCGAGGATTCGAATGTGGCAAGCTCGTTTCCGAGCGCGAATCGCCCGGAAGCGAGAGTCCGGTCCAGCGCGGCGTGGAAGTCCGTGGCGAACTGCCGGTTCTCCGTTACGGTGTCGTAGAGCGGGATTCTCAGTGCCACGCGGCCAGCATACCGTGGCGGCCGGCTAAGTCAAACCCGAGGCAGCATGATGCCGGCAGCGGACCGAGATTACGTCCGAATCGGGACTGAGCGTACCGGCCAGAATGCGAAGCAGTGTGGACTTGCATGCGGCATCCGGACCGGAAATGCAGAACAGCTCGCCGGGCATGATTTCGAGCGACACCTCGTCCAGCGCCCTCAGCGGGCCGTAGGCTTTGCCAAGCCCGCCCACGGATACTGCTGTCATGCTACAGCGGCATTTCAGGCGACTTGGTGTTCCTGATTCGTCGTTTCAGCCCAGTCTTAAATGTTCGTAGAGCTTTCCAGAGTGCATAGTGCGTGGCTTCAAGGAGTGCCCGCTGGTCTTCTTGCGGGAGAGCACCGAGAAACAGGCGCATCCTCTCAAAAGGGTCGCGCGCCAAGTCCAGAGACTCATCGAGGTTCCCCGCACGCAAGCCGACCGGCAGCGCTGACTGGACGATTCCGGAGGGTCGACCAGCACTGCGCAGCATGAAGGCCGCTATAGCCACGAAGTAGAAGGGCCACTGCACGGCCAGCGCGCCGAAGAAGACACCGGGTCCGGCCGTTCCCTGGCCGGAGACAGGCGCCAGCGCGAGAAGGACGACCATAGGAGCGAGCAGCAGAAGCGCTCCAACAATGCTCATGGGCGAGTAAGCCAACCACTCCGGATTCGGCCGCAGTTCCACCTGGCCCCAGCCTGCCTCGCGTAGCCCGCGCGCGAGCGAGACGAGACACTCCTCGGGCGGCTCCGAACCGAATTCCGCCTGCTGACTTCGGCTCACGCCGCGAACGTGAAACAGCTTCGGTACGGACTCCAGGTTCTCACTCACAGCGGTCAGGAGCCTCGTCCTTCTTTCGTCGAGGTGGCGTTCGGCAAAGTCATCCGTTCGACTGGAGAGCCGACTCTGGAAACTGGTGGACTGGGCTTCGGTGCCCATGTTCCAGAGGATACGGTTCAATTTGGCCAAAGGGTTGTCGGAGTTGAACCACACCCGGTAGCCTGGTTCCAGCTTCTCCAATTGCCGGCGCAGGCCTGCATAGGGGCCCAGCATCTGTCCAACAACGGTGGCCAGGAAGATCCCTCCGAAGTAGGGCACCAGTTCAGCGCCCCTGGCCATACTTGGAGGCAGGAGTGTCTCGATTACCAGACCGAATGTGTTCGCGGCCGCAGCAACCGCTACGGCCGCCACTGCCGGCCACAGTAGGAGCTTCTGCCATCCGACTGTGGTAATTGCCTCGCCGAGGGATTTCCGGCCCCGTCGCCGACTCCCCAAGTTCCTTGTCGGCATTCTAGTCAGTGACCGTTTTCGTCAGTGTCGCCACGACTCTGCAGGTGGCGGGAGTTGGACGAGCGCCTACGGCCATTGGTTACTTCTATCCGAATCCGCCCGAGTGTCAAGGAGAGGCGGAGTGCTCATGCGTTCCAGTGGTCAAGTGGTCGAGTGACAGGGCCGGCTTGAGTCGCGCCGCGGGCTGCCTACAATGTGGCGTGAGCTGCGGCAATCCGGCGTGGCGGGTGAGAGTGTTCGGTCCGGAGACCCCGGCCCTTGTCGGTATCGTCACACGGAAGAAGGACTGGGAACTCGTGCGGTCTGAACACTGGTACCGAATCCCGGTGCGCACCGCGCCGGAGGGGTTGGACAGCATTCATTATCTTGCGTTCTATCAGACAAGGTTGTTCGGCAATGAGAAGTGGGCGGTGAACTGGTACGCGCGGGTGCGCGGCATCAGCAAGGCGACGCGACGCGAGCTGCTACCGGACGAACCTGGGCACCCTCATGTTGGTGCCGAGTACTACAAGGTCGAGCTTGGGGAGTTGACGCGGCTGCCCCGCCCCATTCCGAGCCGGCGCTGGCGCAGAATCGTGTTCATCCCTAACCAGCCTTGAGCGTCTGCTGCACGCGCAGGAAATCAATGACCTGTTCAAGGTCAGCCCGATTGAGGAGAAGCTCTACTTCACGCTTCAGGACGCCGGCCTGCCTGCCGAGCGGCAGTACTTCGTGCGGGAGGAGGGCACGGGCTACATGCTCGACATGGCCGTATTCTGCCGTGACAGCAACCTCGACATCGAGTGTGACGGTGACACCTACCACTCGGGTCGGGACAAGGCAGACCAGGACCGCGAGCGCGACAACACGCTCACGACCGCGGGTTGGCACATTCTGCGATTCTCAGGCAGAAGAATCCTGGGTGACACAGACAAGTGCGCGGAGACCGTCAGGCGTGCGGTGCGCCGCCTAGGCGGCGCGAACGACACGCCGAGTCAGCGCGGCTGACCCTATACAGCGTCAGAATCTAACTGAGAGCAACCGGACGTTGACCGAGGGGTGGACGACTCCGTCTTCATCTCCGACTGCGTCCAGTGCTACGGAACCGGGCAGGAACCTGCTACCGTAGGCATCACGCGGCCGCGATCGGTTGTAGCCGACCACAGCGGCGATTGGCGTCGCGATGAACAGACCCACGCGTGTACACCATCCCCTCACCGACGTGGTATCCGACCGAAGAGGAGCGGTTCTTCAGTTGTGTCCCGCCGAGACAGAGTCCGAGACCGATTGCGGACGTTGCAGTCGCGTAACCGAGTGCTGGCAGGAACTCGCCGTGCTGGCTGAAACCACTCCCCGCAAGCCAGGTCCCACCACTGCAGCCGACCAGTCCGAGCGCTCCAGCGATGCCCAGCATAACTCCGGGGTTCGCTCCGGTAGGATTGTCAGTATAGAAGGGCAAGAAGACGGTGGCCACAGCGAATGTGCCACCCAAACCTATGGTTCCGAGTAAGCCACCTCCGATTTCCGCTGCATAGATACCTAGCGACGGTTTGCGGTTCGTTGTTGTTCCCGGCGTCTGGCCGTCTGCCATGGCCGTGACCACGAGCAAGGCTACTAGCACCACGATCCTGCGATGGCTCGTCAAGGAAGAGAACATAGCAGACTTGCCAGTTGTGTCAAACGCGCCGTGCTTTCTACTGACGGGAGTCAACGGCGTTGGGCGTCGGGCGTGAAGCGTCTGGCGTCCTAGCAGCGCAGGGGACGTTATTTGATGAGGGCGCTGAGGATGATGCTGAGCGCGGTCAGTTGGCCGAGCGACCCGCAGAGCAGCTCAGACCGCTATTGTCCGAGCAACCGGGAAAGCAATGGCCAGAGCGACGGGGAGAACAACCGGGACTGCTACTCGGTCGCAAGCCCCAACGGTAACCGCGACCTGGGCAAGGTCATAGTCCTGAATGGGAACCACTGAGCCTTGCGCAGGCGGCAGACCGTAGGCGTCGCCCTCAACCTCCATCGCTTACCTTCTGCTGCACCCGGCCGAATTCACGGGATGTACAGAAGGTCGCCGTCGGAGACTTGATTGTGCCCTTCATCGTACCTCTCATCGTATCTCTCATCGTAGCAGTGACCGTACCATGAATCGTATACTTCATTGTTTCTTCAGCCGTATTTTGAACTGTGTCTCAGGCTCTACCTTAACCTGAATATTCAACCGTTCCCGTCACTGTACCACGCATTGTTCAGTAACTTGCTCCAAGCATCGTTCCTCAAGTCGTATCCTTCATCGTTCCTCTCATTGTACGTTTCAAGGTACCAGTCATTGTTACTCTGGATTGACACTGAATTGCTTCCCAAGATGCAGCCCAGGGGGCGACCCCTACCCTTGGTTTTAAGCCCTTGCACTGCTCCCGAAGCTGCGGATAATACGGACGTTATGCGCGTTTTGCGGCGTCGCTCCGACCCCATCCTCGTTCAACGCCACTTTAGGGCCGGAATAGGACGAAGCCGTTCGCGAGGATGAAGCAGGCAGTCATCGCCCTGTTCGCCGACATGGAACGCAAAGGCGTGCTCGACTGAGTGCGGCACCGCACCGGCACCGTCCGCCGATTGACAACCGTCCAGAGCCTGCTATGCTGACCTGATGAAGCAGAGGCCGCTGCTCTACTTGGAAACTTCGGTATTCGGCTTCTGCTTTGACGAGAAGCCCTACAACATCCTGCGGCGTCAGGCGGCGGAGTTGCTGTTCAGGCAGATTGAGGATGGAGTTTTCAGAGCCGTGACGTCGCCGCTGACCACCAAAGAACTGAACCGGTCCGCCGAGCCGCTGCGGTCGCAGTTGCTGGAATTGGTTGAGCATGTCGAGGAGCTGGTGCTTGATGAGGATGACGTCGAACGGATGGCCGATGCCTACCTCGCCGACGGCGCGGTGCCGGCCGACTTTGCCGACGACGCCAGGCACGCGGCCTACGCGTCGATCGCCGGTGCCGATGTGCTGGTATCCATGAACCTCCAGCATCTGGCGAACGAATGGGCAGAGCGTAGACTGAATGCCGTGAACCTGCGCGAAGGATACGTGCTAATCGGTGTCCGGACGCCGGAGGAGGTGTTGCGATATGAAGAATGAAGACGTGAGCTTCCTGGACTGGCTTCACGACCAACGTCGGACGGCAGAGGCTGACCGGAAACGGCGCGGTCTGTCCGGCGCGGACTACTTGCGTGAATGTGCCCGAGAGGCGGCGCGGGTCAGGGAGGAACTCGCGGCGCACCGGCAGTTGACGGCCCGCGACAAGCCGTAGTCGGACGAATGAAGACTCCCCGTGTTCTGCGAACCGGGGATCGGCAGTCGGAAATGCGACGACCGTCGGGCATGAATTCCCGTCCGAGCCGTTTGCGCGGATGAAGCAGGCAGTCATCGCCCTGTTCGCCGACATGGAACGCAAAGCCGAACTCGGATGAACGCTGTGGCCCACCTGCCCTGTTTGACACCCCCGCCCACGAGTCTTAGAATCGAACCGATCAACAGAACCAAGAGACGCCTGACGAGCGATACGGCACGCCGCACGCGAGGAATCCCCATGTGGCGCAAGGTGGACACGAACGGCCGGAAGCCAGAGCCGTGGTGATTAGGGTCTCGGCACCGGCCCTCTTGTTCCTTGCATCGATGGGCCTCGGTTTGGCAAAGGGGGGTAAACACTCGGACCGGTTCCCGATTCAGGTCTACGGCGGGCACGGTTTCGACCGCAAGTGGGGCTATATGGACCGGACCGGCAAGGTTGTCGTCAAGCCGCAGTTCGATACCGCCGAGAGTTTCTCCTGCGGCCTGGCCCTGGTGAAAGTCGATGGCAGCTATCGCTACATCAACGCTGCAGGCAACTTCGCTTTCGGAGGATGGTTCAAAGAGGCAACGGGCTACTCCGAAGGGGCCGCGTCCGTGGTGATTCGGGACTCCAAGGGAGCCGACGGGTGGGGCGTCATCGGCAAGACATGTGAGACCCTCTTCCAGTCGCGATCCGGCGCGCCCGTCGTTTTCTCCGAAGGCCTGGCGTGGTTCGGCAACGGGGACCTGGGAATCGGCGCAATCGACCACTCGGGCGACACGGTCATCAGGCCGATTGCTGGAGCCCGGACCAGGCCCTTTTCAGAAGGGTTGGCGCACGTATCGTTTGGACGCCGCAACGGCTTTCTGGACAAGGCTGGCCATATCGTGATCAAACCGCAGTTTGACTGGGTAGCGGATTTCCACGAGGGACTGGCGTACTTCATGAACGAGGGCAGTCCGCAAGACCGGTGGGGGTATATCAATAAGACTGGCAAGGTGGTCATCAAGCCGCAGTTCGAGAAGGCTGGCGACTTCTCCGAAGGACTCGCTCCGGTCATGATTGGCGGGAAGTGGGGTTACATCAACAGGGCCGGCAAAGTGGTGATTGCGCCGCAGTTTGCCGAAGCCCGCGGCTTCTCCGAAGGGTTGGCTGTCGTCAGCGGTGTCGACAACTCTCCTCTCTACGGCTACATCGACAGTAGAGGCGCGACGGCCATAGTGCCCCAGTTCGGACGCGCCGGCGATTTCTCCGATGGACTTGCTCAGGTCTCGATTGGCGATAAGCCGCGCGGAAGATATGGTCGGGATGATGCGGAGAGATGGCTAATCGAGCGCGGCGGTCGGCCGCAGCCTCAATACGGCGATATCTACAGGTCTGGTTACATTGACAAGACGGGCAAATACGTATGGTAGTGGTCGGAGTCGCGACCGGGCGTGACCGCTACCGCACTTGACCTCATGAACCGCTCATTGAAGTCAACGATACTCCTCCTGGTCCTGGCTATCGCGTTCACTCAGGGAGCTCGGACTCGGTTGCCGTCCGCAAGCGACTCACGACTCACCCAATATCGGGGACCCAAGATAAGCATCGTGGCGATCAAGCAGGTTGGTGATAGCATACTCATACAGACCATCGGGGCCCCTGTTGCCGATTCAGCGCCGACCGGCCTCAGTCAGCTGCTGGTCTGGCCTCCACTCGACCGTCGCGGAAGACACGACGATACCAGTACCACGATCCGGAATGATTCAAGCCTAAGAGAAGGAGTCATCCCCATTGCCGAGTTCCGGGTGTTCTGGGATTCACTGGAACGATTGGGCTTCTGGCGACTCAACAACGCGTACCGGGCGCTGGCAAGCAGGTCGGATGAGGTAGGAGGCGAGTTCTCGGTCAGCTTCGAGACCTACGACCACCGCACAACCACGAAAGCAGTTCGTTTCTTTGCCCCGGAGTCGTGCTCACCTGAGTTCCGACGAGTGTACGCCCTGTTTGAGAACATGGCGCGTTACGCAAAGTCCGTCCCGGGCTGGAGAGTTCTGTTGAGCTACGAAACCGCGGAGCCTATCGAAGGGCTCAAGGACTGGTACCACGCGGAGGCCTTGCAGGCGATTATCGTGGAGCGAGATTCGCAGGGCCTAGACACGCTGCTGTCCATGCTCATGCGCAACGACGAGCGCGCGACGGCAGTCGTCTGGGGGCTGGGCAACATCGACAGTAGCTTGGCGGTGGCGACGCTTGGGAAGCTACTTGCTCGGCTCGAAGCTGCCCCCCTCTCTGCGGGCCGTGACTCGCTTGCACTGCATGCGTCCAAGATTCTGGTCGAAATCGACAGTAGCTTGGCGGTGGCGACGCTTGAGAAGCTCCTTGCTCGGCTCGAGGCTGCCCCGCTCTCTGCGGGCCGTGACTCGCTTGCGCTGCGTGCGTCCAAGATTCTGGTCCAAGTGAATGGCAGGCAAGGCGTACCCGCGGTCCGACGCTACCTCACTGGGCCGCATGACAGGTTGCTTGTCGGTGACTGGTGTACGCTGCTTGCCGGCGTCGGAGACTATTCGGTCGTGCCGCAGGTGGTAGAGATGCTTAGCGACTCCTCTCGGGCTCGCGGCGTTTACGTGAACAAAGCCGCAATGGCTCTCCAGCAAAGCGGCTACAGTAGTCGGACTGTGATTTCAGCGCTCTTCCGACAGTTGGAGAGAGAGATGAAAGGGGGCCGTCGCTCCGACTGGGGGACCGTGGGTAGAATTCTCGTCGCCATCAACGCGCTGACGGGTGAGGAGTTCAGGTACGATCTTCCAGATTCGCCCGAGAACACGCCGAGCCCAGCGGGATGGCTGAAATGGTGGGAGGCCAACGCCAAGCACTTCCCTGTTGCGCCCGGCAGCGGTCACGCCGACGCATACGGTTCCATTCAGGTTAACTCGAAGCCTCCCGGCGCCGCAATCCGGTTGGATGCGGCCGCTACCGCCAAGACAACGCCGTTCCTGCTGCTCAACGTTCCGGTGGGCCGACACGAGCTGCGATTGACCAAAGAAGGCTATGCGAGCTGGCCGTTGTCCGTTACGGTAACTCAGGCGCGCGCCACAACTGTAGATGCAGCAATGGTTCCGGCATTCGGCCACCTTCAGGTCAACTCCTCCCCCTCCGGCGCGGCCATATCACTGGACGGTGCCAACACCGGGGAGCATACGCCGCACCTGTTCGCAGCCGTGACCCAGGGCTATCACGACATTGGACTGACCAAAAAGCGGTATACGAGTTGGGACTCGACGGTGCTCGTGGTTTACGCGCAGACAACCACCGCCAGCGCGAAGTTAAGGTCGATGGCCGATTCTCTATGGATTACGTATGTGAAAACGCGCGCCGCCGGCTGGGTGAACCGGGCAATGCCGGAGCGCGCAGTCCGGTTCGGTGTGGACTCTGAGTTCGGCTACCCGTTGCGCATTACCAAGGTTAGCGCCGCTTTCCAGATCGAAAGCGAGGACTTGAGTTTCCGCTTCAGGATATACAAGGGCGACGGCCGTACGCTGCTCTACGAGTCACCGGTGCTCGAGGCCCTCCCCGACAGACCGACTGTTCACGAGTTGAGTAATCCGATATCGGTCGACTCCGGCGAATTCTATGTCTCCGTGGCGCCGATTGACACAAGCGGAAGGCCGTCGAGTATTTGTCAGACGGCTGCCGCGCATGGGAAAGCCCCGGGTAGACGCAGCTATGCGGGCCGCCCCGGCCAGTGGTCTCCCATAATGCGGGACGAACTGGCCATAGCCGTCCTGGTCCGGCGCAACCGCTACGGTTCCATTCGTGTGAACTCGACGCCCTCCGGCGCCGCAATCTGGCTGGATACCACCAACACCGGCGAGGCCACGCCGCACGTCTTCTCAGATGTGCCCGTGCGCGATTACAGCGTGCTGCTGACCAAAAAGGGTTATGCTGACTGGCACTCGAACGTGGCGGTCGCTCAGGACCAGCCCGCGGAAGTGAATGCAACGCTGGCAGAACAGCCCTCCGGCAGCCTTCAAGTGAACTCTACACCTGCGGGAACCGTCATCACCCTTGACGGCGTCAACACGGGCAGGAGAACGCCATACCTATTCACCAACGTAGCCGCGGGCTCTCATCGGCTGGCGCTGCGTGGCGTGTACCGTCTGCCGCCACGAGGCGATCAGCCAGGCTGGGATTCGACAGTGAAGGTCATCGAAGGGCAGACAACTGTTGCAGAGGCGTCTCTCAAGGCGCCTCCCGAGTCACTGTGGGCAACCTACGCGAGCCCCGCCGACATTGACTACGGCGCAGCGTGGGGAGTTCGGTCAGGTCTGGAGCGTGTGGTGAAGTTCAACCCGCATGACTTTGGGTTCGACTACCCGGTCAAGATAAGGAAGCTAAGGGCGACGTTCGGTCTCGGCTACTTCCCATGGCCGGACTCGAGCTTTCGCTTCAGGATATTCGGGAAGGATGGTCTGACCCTGCTCTACGAGTCACCCGTGCTCGAGGCCATCCCCGGCAACGCCAAGGGACCGGCGGTCGTCCATGAGATGAGCGCGCCGATCCTGGTGGACTCCGGCGACTTCTATGTCGCCGTAGCACCACTTGACACAAATGGGGTACCACCGAGCGTTATCGTCTGGGGGCTCGTTAACGGAACTCCTGGCGCGATTCCAGGTCCGCCGCGAAACCCCAACGGACGCAGCTACACAGGTTCGCCTGGGCATTGGTCCCGTCTGGATGACGGCGAGTTCCTGATCTCAGCCCAACTCCAGCGGTGATGCGGATTCTGGCCAAGGTCTTGAGACACTATCCCAAATGTCAGACATTTGGGTCATGTCCCGCGCCACGTCGCTGCGCCCAAGGCCGCTTGACCTGACGTAGCTTACTCCTAGAATCTCGTTGTGACTGAGCAGACAGACCGCTTCAAGCTGGTCGCACCGTTCAAGCCGTCCGGCGACCAGCCGGAGGCGATAGACAAGTTGTGCGAGTTCATCAGTAGCGGGGCAAAGTACGCGACGCTGCTGGGCGTGACCGGGTCGGGTAAGACGTACACGATGGCGAACGTCATCGAGCGGCTGAACCGGCCGACCATCATCATGTCTCACAACAAGACCTTGGCGGCGCAGCTCTACGGCGAGTTCAAGGGGTTCTTCCCGGAGAACGCGGTCGAGTACTTCGTATCCTACTACGACTACTACCAGCCCGAGGCGTATGTTCCCCAGCATGACCTGTACATCGAGAAGGACGCTTCCATCAATGAGGAGATTGAGCGGCTGCGGCTGCGGGCCACGTCGGCGCTGGTCGAGCGACGGGACGTGGTGGTCGTGGCGTCGGTTTCGTGCATCTACAACCTTGGCGAGCCGTGGGAGTTCCGGAACTCGATTCTACCGGTGGAAATCGGCAAGGACATGGACCGTGAGCACTTCCTAGAGGAACTGGTGAAGCTGCAGTACACGCGGAACGACGTTGAGTTGAAGCGGTCGACGTTCCGGGTGAGGGGCGATGTGGTCGACGTCCATCCGTCGCATCGCGACTACGGGGTGCGGGTCGAGTTCGACGGGAGTCAGATTGGCCGGCTGACGGTGTTCGATATCGTCTCCGGGGACATAGTTGACCGGAAGCCGCGGATGGTGATGTACCCGGCCAAGCAGTTCATCACGACCGAGCAGCAGATTGCCGGGGCGGAGGTGACGATTGAGCAGGAACTGGCGACGCGCGTGTCTGAGTTTGAGGCACAGGGCAAGCTGCTCGAAGCCCAGCGGCTGAAGACGCGCACGAAGTTCGACCTGGAGATGATGCGCGAGTTCGGGTATTGCCCGGGCATCGAGAACTACTCGCGCCACCTGCTCGGCAAGAAGGAGGGGGACCGGCCGTACACGTTGCTCGACTACTTCCCGGCCGACTACCTGATGGTGATGGACGAGTCGCACGCGACCATACCGCAGGTGCAGGGCATGTACAACGGCGACCGGGTGCGCAAGCAGACGCTGGTTGACTACGGGTTCAGGCTGCCGTCGTGCATGGACAACCGGCCGCTGCGGTTCGACGAGTTCGGGATGCTGGTGCACCAGGCGGTGTTCACGTCGGCCACGCCCGGGCCCTATGAGGCAACGGTGAGCCAGGGCCGGGTGGCGGAGTTGATTGTCCGGCCGACCGGGCTCATTGACCCAAAGATGAGCATCAGGCCGACCAAAGGGCAGGTCGACGACTTGATTGCCGAAGTAAGGAAGCGAGTCGAGCGCAAGGAGCGGGTGCTGGTTACGACTTTGACCAAGCGGATGGCCGAGGACCTTGCCGAGTACCTGACCGAGATGGGGTTGAAGGTGCGGTATCTCCACTCGGAAATCGGCGCAATCGAGCGGGTGGAAATCCTGAGGCAGTTGCGGCTGGGCGAGTTCGACGTGCTGGTGGGAATCAACCTGCTGCGCGAGGGGCTGGATCTGCCCGAGGTGTCGCTGGTCGTGATTCTCGACGCGGACAAGGAGGGGTTCCTGCGCGACGAGCGGTCAATCATCCAGACGTCGGGACGGGCGGCACGCAACCTCAGCGGCGAAGTGATCCTCTACGCGGACATCATCACTCGTTCTATCCGGAATGCGATGAAGGAGATTGACCGGCGGCGGCAGAAGCAGATTGAGTACAACGCGGCGCACGGCATTGTGCCGCGCTCGATCCAGAAGTCAATCGACCAGGTCAGGCTGACGACCTCAGTCGCCGATTCCAAGGCGACTGAGGGAATGACGAATGACGAAGTGGAAATGACGAATGAGGAGGATAAGGTAGCGCTGCTGGCGAGGCTTCAGCGGGAGATGGAGCAGGCCGCGGCGCTGCTCGAGTTCGAGAAAGCGGCGAAGCTGCGCGACCGGATTCGTCAGGTGCGGCAGCAGATCGACGACGACGAGTGGAAGGCCGCGCGGAAGAGGAAGCTCAGGAGACGCTAGACGCTCCATGTTCGATCCCGCTGCTCCCTCTCCCTTGACCGGGAGAGGGTTGGGGTGAGGGTGCCAAGCAGCAGCCGGGCCGGACTCGCTCGCGACCTCAGAAGGCGCTCCACCGATGCCGAGCGACGGGTCTGGCAGCACTTGAGGGCGCGCAGGCTCCGCGGTCTCAAGTTCCGGCGCCAGCATCCGATTGGCAGGTACATCGTGGACTTCGTCTGCACCGAGTGTCGCTTGGTTGTGGAACTGGACGGATCGCAGCACAGCGTCAATCGCCGTGCCGACGCGGAACGGGAACTAGCCCTGAGCCAGTCCGGGTACCGCGTCCTGCGTTTCTGGGACCACGATGTTCTTCGCAACACTGATGCTGTTCTTACGGCCGTTCTCGCTGCGGCTGGAGTTCACCGTCCTGATCAACCCTCACCCTTGCCCTCTCCCTTGAAGGGAGAGGGTATGAAGAGGAGAGGCGTCTCGTGCTGAGAGTACAGCGTCCGTCCACAAGCTTTGAGCCGCTGGCGGCGAGGATGCGTCGCTGCCGCAAGTGCGGACTGCCCAGAGGAGTCAGCGCCGTGTTCGGCCGGTTCGATTCGCCCCGCTGGATGCTGGTCGGTCAGGCGCCCGGCAAGAAAGAGGTTCTGCTGGGCAGACCGTTCGCCGGTGCTGCCGGACGGCGCCTGTTCCAGTGGCTGGCCGAGGCCGGTTTTGACGAAGAGCAGTTCCGTTCATTCTGCTACGTGACTGCGATGATGAAGTGCTTCCCCGGCGGCGGCGAGCGCGGAGATTTGAAACCGAGCCGGCAGCAGGTAGCCAACTGCGCGCCGTGGCTGGAGCAGGAACTTGCGCTGGTCGAACCGGACGTGCTGATTCCCGTCGGCCAACTGGCAATCGAGCGGTTCCTGGGCAAGGCTAGACTCGATGAGGTCATCGGCCGCCGATTTCGCCGCCGCATCGCCGGACGCGCGGTCACGGTGATTCCCCTTCCGCATTCGTCCGGTGCCTCGGCCTGGACCAATGCGCTCGGGAACCGGGCGTTGATTCAGCGGGCGATACGGTTGGTGCGAGCGGCGGCTAGCGGCCGGTGATGTTCTGAATCAGGCCGCGGCGCTGCGCGACCGGATTCACCAGGCGCGCCGCGAGATAGACGGCGAGGAGTGAAAGGCGTCGCGCCGGGAGAAGCCAACGCAAAAGGCGGCAATGTCCCTCGCGATCGTCAGCGCTCTTCGGTGATTGTAGTCTCGGGAACGTAGTGATGGGACTCAGGGCCACTTCGCCCGGTCCAGGAGTTTCATGAGATTTCGTTTGGGCTTGTGGCGTGCGCGTAGGCTGGCCACGAAGTCGTGTAACTCCGTAGTCCGGCCCATCGTCGCCATGAGCTTGCTGACCTTGTGTAGCAGGCGCACGGCCGCTTCGTATGAGGCATTGCTCTTGCCGTTGATGATGTGCTCGACCTGGCGCTGATAGACGGCAATCGCGTCCGCCGGGTGCTCCTTCTCACGTTTGGCCGCCAACTCCATCCACAGTTCGGCCGAGCAACTGCCGGCCTGTGCTTCCTGCCAGGCTGCCTCCGCGTTTTTCTCCCAGAGAAGGATGCGCACGAGGTCCGAGTGGTCGGCCCGGTCCCACAGGTCATAGTCGTGCCGCTGCCGCCGGGCCTTTGCGGTCTGGATTCGCTCGCGGATCGCGGTCAGTGCGTCCTCGCGCCAGCTCGGCCACTGCCCGGACCGGTCGGCGTGCCGCTTCAGAAGTTGATAGCTCTCCAATCCCGGGTGGTCGCCGAACTCGTTCCAGACCAGGGCTATCGCTGCGTCGTGTCGACCCCGGCGGTGATATTCGTCGGCCAGAAACTCACGCAGGCGGGAATCGGTCCGTTCCGGGAAGGCCTTCACGCCCTTCTCGGCCCACTCGAGGGCCTTGTCGTTCTGACCGTTCCGCCGGTAGATCTCGGCAATCTCCAAGAAGCCGTAGGCACAGGAGAGGTCGCGGCTACTGACCGCCACCTGCTCCTCGACGTCGCCTGACAACTCGGCCAGCACCTTCATGATGGAGGTGACCGCGAATCGCTGGTGCTCGAAGCTGTCGCGCTTGTCGTTGGGCTTCAGCGCCGGGACCTTGGCCCAGACCGGCTCGGCCAGCTTGCGGTACATCGCCAGGCCCTTTCGACCGAGGACCCGGGCATAGGTGCGGGCAGCACCGTGGAAGACGTCCCATTGCGACTTCAACTCCCAGTCGAAGAGCTTCCGGGCCAGGGCTTTCGGTTCCGGCTTGGCCGTGCGACACGCCGTCAGATGCAGTTCCTGAAGCCGGTCACGGATTCCGCCGACCTCGCCATCCGAATCGTCTACTTCACCGAGCGCGCGCTCGCACTGTCGCAGACCAAGTTCAGCCAGTTCGATGACCTGGGCGGCACAGCCTTCTCGCAGGAGCTCCTCAATGCCGGAGAGTGCCTGATGGATGCGCTGCGCATAGTCGGAGACTCCTCTCCAATCTACGAAGCCGCCGGTACGGAAGGCATCGGTGAGCACCCGGCGGTAGGTCGCGATGTCAGGGCCGCCTTGGCCGCGACGGGCAGCTTTCATCACCAGCCGTTCGGCCAGCGCGTTGTCCGCGGTCGCCTGGTTCATGATCATCTCGACCAGGTAGTCCTTGCGCTCGGACTTAAGCATGGCTCGGACGTCATCAGGCGTTATTCTGGGTCTGACTGGCGTCTTCCCGGCTTTCGGTTCTCCACCGTTCGTCTCTGAATCCTGCTCCAGCCACGCCAGTCCAACCGCGACACAGTGCTTGCAGAAGTTGCCCTCCGCGGCCCATCGACAGGAGCACGAGGACGCCAGTTGGCCGTCCTCGACCCAGAGCTTGACCTGATAGGTCTCGGTGCCCTGTACTCGGCCGGTGACGACGTTCAGGTTTTCAGCTAGCGACTGCACGCGTCCGTCCTCGAAATACGCCTCGCCGCGCGCGTAGGACCTCTCGTCCGCAAGCTCCAGCAGCTTGTCGCAAGTGAGTATGTCATCGAGCTGAGAACCCGCGCGGGACGTGCGAAGCATGGCAGAATCTAGCACTCCGAATGCGGCCGGTCAAGGGCCCGATGTCCTAGCGGCCGATGATGTTTTTGATCAGGCCGCGCAGCGGGCCGGGTACGGTCATCGCCTTTTCCGGGCAGAGTTCTACACAGCAGTAGCAAATCATGCACTTGCGCCGGTCGATGACAGGGTAGGGCGACATCGCCATTGCCGTGGCCGGGCAGTTTTCCGCGCAGCGACGGCAGCGGGTACAAAGCTTCTGGTCGCACGCCGGGCGGCGCTGGATGAGCCGGTAGAACGTTGCACCGGCGATGCCGGTGATGTTCTCCGCCAGGCGGGCTGAAGGCAGGCGGAAGCCCGGAATCACCTCGAAGTCCCCGACAACCTCGATTTCCTCCGGCCGGGCCGGGCCGAGGTTTCTTTCCGCGGCAATCCGGTTCGTCGGTATCCGGTCCGGCCTCAACCCGGCCATCATCGCCATCACCGAATCGAGCGCCACCGGGTTGCGGGAGGCGAGAATCCGGCCGAGCCTGAGCACGCGGCCACCGCTCGGGCCGTTCTGGCCGTCCATGCCACGCAGTGCGTCCATCACGTTGAATACCGGTACCGGCAATGCCTGGTAGATGTCCACGAGCAGTTCGCCGAATTCCTCCCCGTTTTTCACCAGCGTGTGCAGGTGGGCTTTGTGGAGGCCGGGTATGACGCCGAACAGGTTCTTCACGGCGCCGGTGAGAACAGTCAGGGCGTGGGTCTTGAAGACCGGCAGGTTCAGGATGATGTCGGTTTCAACTGCTACAGAGGAGACCGGCAGGTGTTGCGCGAAGCGGGACTTCAGCGGCAGTACCGTTGAGTGTTCGGCGACGTCGAGGAAACAACCCTCGCTGGCCTCGACCACGCCGGTCGGCGCGAGATAGTCGGCGAGGCGTTGGGCGTGCTTGCCGGCCGGATTGTCTGCGACCCAGACTGCCGCGGTCCCGCGGCGCTTCAAATCGCGGACGACGGTGCGGATTAGTTCGGGGTCGGTCGTCACGCCGTGCTCGGGCAGGTGAGGGCCGAGGAGGTTGGGTTTGACCCAGACGCGCTTGCCCGCGAAGTCGCAATCGAGGAAGTCAAGCGCCTCGGTAACCGCGGCGGTCAGGTCAACGACCTTGCGGACTAGGACACGCTCCATCACGGCTTATTCAAGTCGGACTGGTCTGACGAGCCTTACTCGGGCAGGCTGCTACAGCTTGCCGGGGAGGATGTAGAGGACGTTGGCCAGTGAAACCGCGAACTCGGCCGGTTTGGACTTGTCTTCGGGAATCGCGGTCCCGTCGAGCCTGCAATCCATGGCTTTGACGACACCATCCTTGATCGTGTAGCCGGTGCAGGTCACCGTGCCGCCGGACTTCATGAAGATGACAGGCATTGTGCTCCTTTCATCGAATGACAGTCACCCCGAGCGAGTCGGACGAGTCGAGGGGTCTCTCAGAAGAGATTTCTCGACTCCCTGCGGTCGCTCGAAATGACAACTGGTGGAGGTGTACATCTACTCGGGTATGGGCAACGTGCAGCGCAGGGGTTTGTCGGTGCGCAGGCCGAGCGCGTAGTCGGCCTGCAGAAGTTTGTGAATCTCGCGCGTACCTTCGTAAATCTGGGCGCCCTTGGCGTTGCGATAGAAGCGCTCGACGTTGTACTCGCTCGAGAAGCCGTAGGCGCCGTGAATCTGGACCGCGTTCGACGCTGCCTTCTCGGCCGCCGCACAGCCGTAGAGCTTGGCGAGCGACGTCTCGCGCGTGTTGCGCTTGCCTGCGTTCTTGAGCCACCCGGCTTTGAGCCAGAGCAAACGGCAGGCTTCGTAGTCGCCGGCCATCGCGGCAATCATCTCCTTGACGAGTTGGTGCTCGGCGATGGGTTTGCCGAAGGTCGTGCGGGTCTGGGCGTACTCTACCGAAGCATCAAGACAGGCGCGGATGAGCCCGGTCGAGCCGGCCGCCACCGTGTAGCGGCCCTGGTCGATCGCGAACATCGCGATGCGGAACCCCTCGCCTTCATGGCCGAGGAGGTTGGCCGCCGGCACCCGGACATCGTCGAACGAGATTGAGCCGGTGTTGCCGGCACGGACACCGAGCTTGCCGTGGATGGTGGCCGTGGTCAGACCCTTCATGCCGCGCTCGATCAGGAAAGCGGACATCCCGGTGTGATCGCGGCGCTTCTTCTTTTCGACGTCGGTCCAGGCAATCACCATGAAGTGGTCGGCGACGTCGGCGAGCGATATCCACATCTTCTCGCCGGACAGGACGTACTCGCTTCCGTCTTTGCGGGCCGTGGTCTGGATGCCCATCGCGTCGCTGCCGGCCGCGGGTTCGGTCAGGCCGTAGGTACTGACCTTCTCGCCGCGCGCCTGCGGTACGAGCCAGCGTTGCTTCTGTTCCTCGGTACCCCAGCTCAGGAGCGTCAGGCAGTTCAGCCCGATGTGGACCGACATTATCACGCGCAGCGACGTATCGACGTACTCCAGTTCCTCGCAGGCGAGCCCGAGCGCGATGTAGTCGTTGCCGGTGCCGCCGTAGCGGGGCGGAACTGACAGCCCGAGTATCCCGGCATCGGCCATCTTGCGCAGCAGCCCGGGGTCGAATTCGTCACGCTGATCGCGCTCCCCGATCGTCGGGGCTGCCTCACGGTCTGCGAACTCGCGCGCGAGCGACTGCACCTGTGACTGGTCTTCGGTGAGAGTGAAGTTCACGATTGCCTCTTTCGGTTGTTCGTTGCCTGTACTTTCATGCCGACCGGCCGGCGGCGGCAGCGTAGAGCCGGTCAATGTCAATCTTGCCAGCGAGCTTGCTGTCGGCGACCTCGTCCCTGAGCGCTTCAACCGGGAAGTACCGGTGTTGCTGCAGGAAGAGCAGCAGGGCGTAGATCGCCGAGCCGCGCGCACCGGCGAATCCTCGGATATCGGCCGCGTTCAGCGCAGCGCCGGTTTCGGGCCTGGGAACGGACTCGTCGACCAGCACCGACCCGGAGCGCATTCCGGCGATGGCGGACCGGAAGTGGCTCAGGCCATCCGCCGAGGTAATGACCGCGGCGTCAGGCGAGATGTAGCCGGCATGGGTGATAGGTTCCGGGGACAGTATGATCTCCGCGGCGGAGTAGCCGACCCCGACCGTGACCGGGTAAGAGCCTTTGCAGGTGGCGCTGAGGCCGCTCGCGATTGCCGACCGGGCGAACAGGTCAGCGGCTACCTGGATGCCTTCTCCGGCCGAGCCACCGAGCAGAACCGAAATACGGTGGTCCAGCCGGGCCGCATAGCGCGTGACGATCGGCTTGACGTCCAGAAGCGACGGGCAGTCTGAGCGTGATTCGAACACGAAAGGCCGAACGCCGTCGTTCTGCAGGTGCTCGAATCCGAGGCCGGCGTCGCGGGCGACGTCCTCCAGGCTGCGGCCGGGGTTGTGCTTGGTACCGTAGCTGGTGCATTGTTCGAGCACCTCAACCAGGGCAAAGCCCTGTACTGCCAGCGCCTCGGCGATGGCGTCCGAGAAGTCGCCTCGGCCGAGGACACGCCGGGCGCTGGCCGCACCAGCGGTATGGACGCGCCGGCAGATGTCGTAGCCACGCTCGCGCACACCGTCCGGGCAAGTGGGGGTCCGGTAGCCACTCGGGGTCACGCCGCTCGGCTGGCCACCGGTCATTCCGTACAGCATGTTGTTGAAAACGATGACGGTCATGTCGAAGTTGCGGTGCGCCGCTTCGATCAAGTGCTGCAGGCCGATGACCACTCCGCCGTCGCCGATGTACACGACGACCTTTTTTCCCTTGGGCAAGCTGACCGCCAGCCCTGCGGCGAGCGCGACCGAGCGGCCGTGAAGACCGTGGACGGTGTGAGTCTTGAAGTGGCCGTCGATGATCCCGTGGCAGCCGATGTCGGTGACCAGGACGACGTCGAGCGGAGCCAGGTCGAGCTTGGCCATGGCACGGGCGGTGTTGCGGACGACCAGGGTGTGGCCGCAGCCCCCACAGAACGGCAGGGGTGAGGAGTCAAGGAAGCGGTCAGTCATCATCGGTCACTGCGGCAGTGATATCCGGCGGCGACAACAGCCGGCCGATACCGGTGACCTTCTTCAGGCCGGGTCGCCCAGCGGCCCCGTACAACAACTGGCTGAACTGGCCGGTCAGATTCTCTTCGGCAACTACCACCCTTGGATAGCGGGCGAGGATCTTTGGCAGGTCGGGCGCCAACGGAAGCAGGGTCTTGGGAAGCAGCAGCGAGACCTTCCGGCCCTGCTTCCGAAGCGTCGCCGTGGCGTGGCGGGCAGCCTGGGCCGTGACGTCCCACGCGACTATGATTGTGTCGGCGCCAGGTTCCTCGTCCAGTTCCATGAGAAGGTATTCGGGCAGGCTCCGGAGGACCTTTTCGTGCAGCCGCCGCGTGTTTGCCAGCGCTTCGGCGGCCAGGCTCTGGTGGATGCCGCGCCGGTCGTGGGTCGACGCCGTAAGCCGGACCTGGTGCCGCGAGCTGCCGACCGACACGAACCGGGGAACCATGCTTTCCTGTGCCGGGGAGATTCCCAACTCTGTTTCGCTGGTCGCGCCGCTACGGGTGACCTGCTCGATGGTCTTCAGCCCGGCGACGTCGAAGTCCCGCTGGGTCATCACCATCTCCTTCGATGTCAGTAGCACCACCGGCGAGCGGAGGCGGACCGCCGTATGCAGTGCCAGGGCGGAAAGTTCCCAGCAGTCATTCAAGTCGGTAGGGCAGAAGACGGGCAGCGAGTGTCCGCCGGAGATCATGCCGGCAAGCAGCAGCAGGTCGCCGCTGGCGCCGACAGTGGCCGAACCGGTTGACGGGCCGAGGCGCTGGACCAGGACGACGACCATCGGCAACTCCATCATGTGGGCCATGTTGATCGACTCCACCATCAGCGAAAAGCCCGGAAACGACGTCGCGGTGACCGGCAGCCGGCCGCTGGCGGAGAACCCCGCCATCCACTGCAGCGCAGTGATCTCGTCCGGCGCAGCCAGTGCCGTCTGCATACGCTGGAACCCGTAAGCATACAGGAGGTTTGCCGGCGTTATCGGGTAGCCGACGTAGGTGTCGGCCCCGGCCCGAGCCAGTGATTCGATGATAAGCCGCGAGCCGTCCAGGAGAAGACGGCACCGGGTCGGGACAGAGGCAGACGGTGTGTCGCTGCCCGTCACTTCGGGGTGCGCTGCAGTACGAGTCCGACGCGGCGGTACACTGCGTCAACGTTGCGCAAGAGGCGCTTCAGGTCGAACGCCCGGCCGAACGCACGGCGGTCGAGCATCCCACTGATTTCGGGATTGCTGCGGCAGATCGCGGGCAAGGACGCTCCGCCGGCCTGGCAGGCAAAGGCGAGCTCCTGCACGAGCTTGTACGCCCGGTCCTTGTCCATCCCGGCGCGGACGAGTTCGAGCATCACCGCTTGTGAGAAGAACGTCTGGCCCGAGGACTCGAGGTTCTGCAGCATCCGATCCGGCCGAACGACCAGCCCGGCGAGCACGCCGGTCAGCTTGCGAATCATGTAGTGGGTGACGGTGAAGGCTTCGGGGATGATGACGCGCTCGTTGGCTGAGTTGGACAGGTCGCGCTCGTGCCAGAGGCAGATGTTGTCCAGCGCGACCTGGGCGTAGGCACGGACCAGTCGGGCAAGGCTGGTAATGCGCTCGCAGATTATCGGGTTCTTCTTGTGAGGCATGGCCGACGAGCCGCGCTGTCCCTTTGAGAAGGGCTCGGCCAGTTCGCCGATTTCCGTGCGTTGGAGGTTGCGGATCTCGGTCGCTATTCGTTCAAGACCGGTGGCCACGAGGGCCAGCGTGTCGAGCATCGCGGCGTGGCGGTCGCGCGGGATTACCTGGGTGGAGACCGGTTCGGGCTTCAGGTTCAGGCGGCTGAGCACCTTCGTCTCGACGTCAGGCCCCAGTTGCGTATAGCCGCCGACTACTCCGGATATCTTGCCGTAGCGCATCTCGTCGGCTGCCGCGGCAAGGCGCCGGAGGTTGCGTTTGGTCTCCTCGAACCACGACAGGCACTTGAGGCCGAACGTTATCGGCTCGGCATGGACCCCGTGGGTGCGGCCCATCATCGGTGTGCGCTTGTGCTCAAACGCCAGGCGCGCGGTCTCGAGGCGCAGGCCCCCGAGTGCGGCCTGGACTATCTCAAGGGCGGAGATACAGCGCAGCGAGAGCGCGGTGTCGACAACGTCGTAGGACGTGAGCCCGTAGTGGACGTACTTGCCCGCCCGGCCGACGGATTTCGCCATGCTGCGGGTGAACGCGATGACGTCATGGTTGGTGACTCTCTCGAACTCGTCGATTTCCTTCAGCTTGAACGTGGCGTGCTGGATGGCGCGGGCCGCAGTTTTCGGTATGATGCCGAGTTCGGCCTCCACCGAGGCGACGGTCTTCTCGACCAGCAGCCACGAACGGAACTTCGCCTCTTCGTTCCAGAGCGCGGCCATTTCCGGAGTATCGTAACGTGTTGTCATTTTAGCCTGTAGAGCAGCCGTATCTGCTCGCCTCCACGGTCAATCACAATATCGATGGTCCCGGCAAGGCGTTCGTAGAGCCGGGCGAACGCCGGCGCCGAGTTGACCGTTTTGCCCTGCGCCATGCGAATCACATCCCCGGGGGCCATGCCGATGGTTTCGCCGATGCCACCGGCCTTGACCTCGACCACGACCACGCCCCGGCGATAGCCGAGGGCGAAGCTGCCCCGGAGCAATGGATTGATGTCAGCGACGGCTACGTCGAGGCCGGTCTCGATCCGTTCGTAGTTCGTGGCCGAGGCGGCGCCCCGCGCCTCCGTGACGAACTGCTTCACGTCGTTGATGGGCCGGGCAAAGCCGATGCCTTCAGAGCCGCCGGAATGACTGAAGATGAAGGTGTTGATGCCGATGACCTCGCCGGCGGCGTTCACCAGTGCGCCGCCCGAATTGCCCGGGTTGATGGCCGCGTCGGTCTGAATCATGTCGGCATAGACCTGGTCGCCGCCGCCCGATTTGATGTCGCGGTGCAGGGCCGAGACCACACCGACAGTGACCGTTGGCTGGGCATCTTCGAGCATGAACCCGAACGGGTTGCCGATGGCAATTGACCACTCGCCGATCATCAGGTCGTCGGAGCTGCCCATAGCTGCCGCGGGAAGGTCCTTTGCCTTTAGCTTGAGCAGCGCCAGGTCCCGGGTTTCGTCCAGTCCTTCAATCTCGGCGGCGAACTCGCGGTTGTCGGGGAGGGTGACCTTGATGCGGGTGGCGTAGCGCACGACATGGGCGTTGGTGACGATGTCGCCGTCCGCTGAGATGATGACACCGGAGCCCATTGACTTGACTTCCTGACGGTAGGCGCGGCGCGGGAAGAAGTCGCGGAAGAAGTCATCGAATCCGAGCCCGCCGAAGGGGTCGTACGTGACGACGCGGGTCTGGGTGACGACGACCGATACGACCGCCGGGCTGACCTTGCGGGCGGCGAGCACAATGGCGCTGGTGCGGGAGGCAGAAACGTCATCGCTGCCGGACGCCAGCGCCACGATCATCAGATAGAGAAAGAGCTTCTTCATTGCCGGAGCCAGTGTAACAGCCTGACAGAGGGGCGTCAAGGTCGGTTGCGGGCGATGGTTTGTCCGGCTTGACTTCCGGGTCCGGGCGGGGACTCTTTATGGATGGTCGAAGACTGCTCCTGTTGCGAGCCGGACCGCAAGCTAGGCCGCCGTGCCTTAATGCTGTCCTATTTCACGGTTGCCTACAACGTGCTCGAGGGCGTGCTTTCGATTCTCGCCGGCGGCTTGGCATCGAGCATCGCCCTCGTCGGGTTCGGCATGGACAGCTTCACCGAGTCCATCTCGGGCGGAATCATGATCTGGCGCTTCCGCCAGACGCGGTTGAGCGAAGCCGAAGAGAAGAAGGTGGAGGCGCGGGCGGTCAAGCTCGTGGGCTGGTCGTTCTTCGTGCTGGCTGTCTACGTTCTGTTCGAGGGGGTCCGGAAGCTCGTCACTCGCGAAGTGCCGGACCCGAGCTTGTTCGGTATCATCATCGCCGCGACATCACTGGTCGTGATGCCGGTACTCTTCATCGCCAAACAACGCACCGGCCGGAAACTGGGGAGCCGCAGCCTGCTGGCCGACTCCAAGCAGACCCTTGCCTGTACGTTCATGTCGTTTGCCCTGCTGCTCGGGCTGTTGGCGAACCGGCTCTTCGGATTCTGGCAGGCCGACCCGGTCGTCGGGCTGTTCATCGGCGCGTGGCTGGTGCGGGAGGGTATCGAGACCCTGAGAGAAGGCAGGCTCTGCAGTTGCTGAGGAGGCTTTGATGAACATGCAAATGGTCGTCGTGCTCGCGATGCGCGGAGTTCCGCCGGCGGACTTTCCCAGGCAGGAGCTGGGCGAGTACTTTACACTCCACGCGAGGTTCCAGCACCCGGCCAAGGTTGATGAGCCGGGCGTCGAACGCCATGAGGAACTGGAGATCAAGCTCCGGTACTGGCCGCGCACGGAAGACAACGACCCGTACCACGCGGCTTCGCTTGAGCTGGGTCGGGCGTTGAGCCGTGCGGTGGGCTGCGAGGTCGTCGTCGGGTTCAACGAGTTCTGCGCGCCTGGTCTCGATGAAGCGCTTGACCTCGCGGCGGCGTCCGGGGCGAAGTCAGTGCTCGTGGTCACACCGTTGATGACCGGCGGCGGCGAGCTCTCGGAGAGAGACATCCCGGCTGCGGTCAGCCGGGCGCGAGAGCGGCACGCGGGCAGGAGGATTGTCTATGCGTGGCCGTTCCCGGTTGCTGACGTGGCGGCGTTCCTGGCGGGACAGGCCTTGCAGTACTCCTCGCCGGACCGTGCTTGACAGCAGGTGTCGATTGACCTATTCTGACCACGGATGAGAATCATCCTGCTGGTTCTCGTAGCGTGCCTGCCTGCGTCCGCCATCCTGTACAATATCGATCAGCCGGTACCCATTTCTCTCGCCCATGCCGAGTACTACGTCAGCGCCCGTCTCTGGGGTAGCGGCGGCGTCATGATGCGGTTTGGCCTCGGCCTGTTCGACCGGGTCACGCTCGGAATGTCGTATGGCGGCAACTACGTCATCGGCCCGCAGGCGCCGCAGTTCTTTGACCGCTATCGCCCCGACTTCCAGGCGCGACTCGCCATTCTCCAGGAGCAAGGCTATGCTCCGAACGTGGTGCTCGGGTTCGAGAGCCAGGGGTACGACGCC
>Ga0208046_1000017_pt1 | contig 31476 bp, 24 predicted proteins | sample PL_2010_300m_FD_184161 | JGI IMG/M metagenome (GOLD analysis project Ga0208046, IMG submission 184161) | Freshwater microbial communities from Powell Lake, British Columbia, Canada to study Microbial Dark Matter (Phase II) - PL_2010_300m... | ecosystem: Environmental > Aquatic > Freshwater >... | reverse complement strand
GCCTCGACTACGCGGACACAGTGTCGGTCACCGTTGCGGCCGGAAAGAGCGACACGATTGACTTCGCTGGTTGGACCGCGCTCGCGCTCGGTACCCTCCCGACTGCCTGCGTCACGATGCTCTCGACCGACATGAACCCGGCGAACAACGCTATACAGGACTCGGTTGTGGTCAGGGTATCCACCGGCATCGCCGAGCAGACCAGGCTGCCCGCGGTCATCTCGCTCGAACGGCCCCTGCCTGACCCGATGCGCGGTGTGGCCACAATCCGGTTCAGCATCCCGCGCCGGACTCGTGCAAGCGTCAGCATCCGCTCCGCAACCGGCGCTCTGGTGCGAATTCTCTCTAGCCCTCAGTCCCTAGCCCCTAACACCTACTCCCTCACCTGGGACGGCCGCGACGACCACGGTCGCCGCGTGGCGCCTGGCATCTACTTCTGGCGCCTCGAAAGCGACGACGCCACCCTCACGCGCAAGGCCATCAAGATAGACTGAGGCACAACCAACTATCGGGGGCGGGACGCTCATCGTCCCGCCCCTTCAGCCGTCCGGCCGCAGGACCTGTCTGTTCACTGCCGCCTGACTGATGGAAACTGACAACTCACGGTCCACGGCCGCGCGGGCCTTGACGTCCGCGCACAGTCGTGTATCCTATATGAGTGACGATGCCCAGGGGCACGGGCCGCCATCGGCTTCCTGCCGTTTCCGCTGTCCTTGAATCCGGGCGCTCGCTTTTCAACACTGGCCGCCATCATTTCCCCTGCCGGGAGGTACTCAATTAGACTCAAAGTCTATCCCCGCTACTTTGTCCTGCTCGCCGCTGTGCTGCTGGGTCAGCTCGTGGCTCAAGCTGAACCGCTCCACCCGTGCGGATTGATTCACGAGGACCCGCGCACGATTCCCTGGATGGTCCAGGACAAACCCGTGCCGGGCGCTCCCCGCCGCTTGGGTGTCTCGGTCGACCTGTCCAGCCAGATGCCGCCGGTCGGGAACCAGGGTCAGCAGGGCTCGTGTGCCGCGTGGGCAATCGGCTACTACCAGAAGACTCACTACGAGTGGCTGGAGCATGAGTGGGACCTGAATCAGACCAGCCACCAGTTCAGTCCGAAATTCATATACAACCAGATTAATGGCGGCGCAGACTTGGGCTCGGGCTACTCGGACGCCTTCGCGCTGATTACCGACCAGGGATGCGCGACTATGGCTGACTGCCCCTACAACCAGAACGACTACACGAACTGGCCGTCCGAATCGGCCTACGCGCGCGCCATCCCGTACCGCGGCGGCACGTCGCACTGGTTCTGGATGACCGACACCAACGGCATCAACCAGGCCAAGCAGCGCCTCGACTCCGGGTACACGACGGTCATCGGGATCAATGTCTACTCCAATTTCGACAACATCGATAGTTTCGACTACACCTACTGCGTGGCCGACACCTACGGCGGGAACCGCGGCGGCCACGCCGTGACCATCATCGGCTACAACGACACCATGACCACGAACGACGGGACCGGCGCCTTCAAGATGATTAACTCGTGGGGCACGGGCTGGGGCCAGTCCGGATTCTGGTGGATGTCATACGTCGCGGCGACGAACGCGGCGCTCAGTGCGCAGGCCGGCTTCTACCTCGACGACCTCACCGGTTACTCGCCGACCATGCTCGGCCGCGTCAAAATCACGCACGCAGCAAGGGACAAGATCGGGATCCGGCTCGGGGTAGGCCGTCCCTCCTCCCCCAACTGGACGAAGAACTTCCGCACGTGGCGGGACCCAAAAACCGACCGGGCCTTCCCCGACCACAATCTCGTTTTCGATATGACCGAGGGCGAGCCATACATCACGAACGAGACGACCGACACGGCCTTTGTGCGGGTGATTGACGACAGCTCGGACTCGAAGACCGGCACCATCAACTACTTCGCGGCCACGCACCTGGCGTGGAACTCGACCGGCGTATCGAGCGACACGCCGGTCAGCATTCCGGACTACAACACCGCCGTCTATGCTCGGGCCAAAATCCCGCAGCCACAGGACGTCGGCGTTACTCAAATCACCGCGCCGACCGGCACCGTCGACTCCGGTACGACCATCACCACGAAAGCTCGGGTCAAGAACTACGGCTCATCGAATGCCTCTTTCCCTGTCACGTTCCGCATCGGGTCCTTCTACTCCAACTCTCAGAACGTCTCCAACCTCGCGCCCGGCGATTCGGTGCTGGTCTCCTTCACCAACTGGACCGCGCTCCAGCGCGGCACCCACGTCACACGCTGCACCACCGCCCTCACCGGCGACCAGAACCACGATAACGACGCGCTCTCCGGCTCGGTCACGGTGCGGGTGACCAATGTCGGCGTGACCGCGATTGTCGCACCGACCGACACGGTCGATTCGGGCACCACCGTCACCCCACGGGCCCGCGTCAAGAACCACGGCACCGGCAACGTGTCGTTCCCGGTCACCTTCCGCATCGGCACGAGCTACACCAGTACCCAGACCGTCATCAACCTTGCGTCCGGCGACTCGGTTGAGGTCAGCTTCACCAACTGGACCGCGGCTCCGCGCGGCGTGCAGGCCGTGCGCTGCTCGACCGGCCTCGCGGGCGACCAGAATCACGGCAACGATACGCTGTCCGGCTCGGTCATGGTGCGGGTGAAAGACATCAGCGTCGTCAGCATCAACAAGCCGGCGGGCAGCTACGGGCAGGGGGAGATGGTGACCCCGGCCGCGACCATCCGCAACAATGGCAACGTTCCGGCCGGCTTCGAAGTCTGGATGCTGCTCACCGACCCGACCGACTCACTGTACTACTCCGATAGCGTCAACGTCGCGAACCTCGACACCGGCAACAACCTGGTCATCGACGCCTTCCGTCCCTGTACGCTCCAGTTGCTCGGCGACTGGATTGTTAAATGCAGCACCGCCCTTTCCGGTGACGTGCGCCTCGACAACAACGTCATGACCGGCGGATTCAAGATCCGTTTGCCGTGGGTCGAGAGGGAGCCCATGCCTGAGCCGCCTTCGAACCAGCCGGTCAAGGACGGTGCCTGGCTCGCCTACGACGCCGGCAGCGGACTCGTCTACGCCGGCAAGGGCAACAAGTCGAACGATTTCTACTCATACAACACCGCCGCAAACGAATGGACTTCGCTCTGCAGCATACCGCTCGGGCTTGAAGCCAAGCTGCCGCGCCAGGGCGCGTGCGGCGTCGGCGACGGCTCGGGGTACATCTACATGGCCAAGGGCAACAACACCCTCGGTTTCTGGCGCTACGACGTCGCAACCGACTCCTGGCTGCAACTCGCCGACGTGCCGGTCGGCTCGTCCCGGAGGGTCAAAGCCGGAAGCGGCCTTGTGTATGCCCAAATCGGTGATAGCGGTTTCGTCTACATGCTCAAGGGGCCGACCTGCGAGTTCTACCGGTTCAACGTGACGACCGGGACCTGGAAAACGATGCCGTCCGCCCCGGCCGGCTCGCGCTCGAAGTGGTACGACGGGTCGTTCCTGACCTTCGACGGCGACCACACCATCTACGCCCACAAGGCGAAATACCACGAGCTTTGGGCCTATGACGTCCTGACCGCCACATGGAGCAGCACGCAACGCAACGGCATACCGTTCGTCGGCCGGGACGCCCGCAGCCGGCAGGTGAGAGGCGGCGGAACCGGCGCCTGGTTTGAGGGCGGTATCTACGCACTCAAAGGCGGCAGCACCGGCGAGTTCTGGCGCTACGACGCGCCCGCCGACACCTGGACCGAATTCAACCAACTGCCGCCGGTGGGCAGTTCCGGCAACCGCAAGGTCTCCACCGGCGGCTGCATGGTCAGCGTCGACGGTACGCTCTTCGCGCTCAAAGGCAACGAGACCAACGAGCTATGGCGCTACACTCTTGCGTCCTTGTGTGCACAGCAGACCTCACGCGAAGGCGTCGTGGCGGCGCAGTCGACGCTGGGCGACTGGCAGCTCGCGATCAGCCCGAATCCGCTGGCCTCCGGCTTTGCGGTGCTGCGCTACAGTCTGCCGAAAACCGGATCCGCGACTATCAAGGTCTTCAACGCTTCCGGCCGCCTCGTGCATTCGACATTCGGAGTTGGCCGCAGCGGCCCCTGTCCGACAGCGCGGAATTCGGAATTCCGGCTCGACCTTCGGTCGATGCCGGCAGGCGTGTACCTGGTGAAGTTCACGACCGAGAGCTTCAGCACAACGCGGAAGCTGGTGGTCGAGCACTAGACCGAACCATCCGGCTAACAGGGGCGGGACGCACATCGTCCCGCCCCGTCCGTTTCTGCTAGGGCTGCGACGACCGTCACTCCTCAGAGGAGCGGGTCGATGGGATTGTTTGGGTCTATCGCGGGCAGGTTGGCGTCTTCGGACTTCGCCCGGGACGGGTCGATGATGTCCGCCGACTCCGCAATGACAGTGCGTGACGAAGCTATCATGATCAGTTCGTTCTGCCGCAGCGGCCCCTCGCGCGGGCTATTTCAGCTTGGGGATGTTGTGCTTCTCAGTGCGGACCGGGACCGGGCAGCGGCGGGATAGGCCATTGGCGCGAGGGGGGCTCTTCTCGTTCTTCGTTCTTCGTTCTTCGTTCTTCGTTCTTCGTTCCTCGCTCTTCATCCTTCATCCCTCATCCTTCATCCCTTCCCCAAGGCGCTGGGCAGGCAGGGCTTCGTATTGTGTCACCGTTTCTCTCCAGTCCCGGACGCCCGGCTGCGACGGACTATCCTCCTCAGTGCTCGCACGTCGTCCGGTTTGCCTCCGAGTCGGTGAAGCATCCTGTGGCAGTTCGCACAAACGGTCCCGAGGTCCTCCAGTGTCGTCCGCACTCGTTTGCCCAGTTGGCCAAGCGGCACTAGGTGGTGGGCCTCTGCGAAGTTGATGCCCAGGTTACCGTATACGTCTTGGAATTGCATTGAGCACACACTGCACCTGAAATCATCCATCACCTTTCGTCGCGTAGCCAGGAATGAACTCCGCTCGTGAGCTAGATGGCGCGATAGTATGATCGATTCATCCGCCACAATGGTTCCCTTACCCTTGCGGGAGCGCACGCTGTGGCGCCATACCCGAGCCACGCGCTCGTAGAACTCGGGCGCGAGCGCTAGGAGCCGGCGAACGCTGGCTCTTGTGGATGCGGGATCCGCGACATATACGCCGTAGAAGTACCAGCCGAATCGGTATGTCTCGTGTACAGGACGGCCAAACCCACCTTTGTCGAGGGGGTCTGTGAGCCGAACATATGGGTCCTCTTGGATGTCGTTGTCCGCGATTCGGTACGGAGAACCCATCCCGCGCGACGCGCGGTCAACGAGATGTTGTAGCTGCGCTCTCCTCGTTTCCGTGACGAAGCCGAACCAGAACCGACGACCTCGGCTTCTCGTGAACCGGTCCAGCCACATCTCGAGTCGCGGGCGGCCTGGTCCTAGGTCACCTATCACTGTCCGCCACCCGCCCGTGCCCGAATCACTGGGCACGCGTGGTAGGTGGATGCGCATGCCGGCAGTGCGAGCTTCTTGCCTCATCGAAGTGACGACCGACGCCGCAGTCCTGCGTAGTAGTGCTTTGCCGTTATCAGACTTTGGGGAATTTCGGGGACCCATCACCTATCTCGATTCCGCAAACAAGGAGCTGGGTCCGGAGTCTACCATCGGGCGAATACTACTTCTGCGGGCCTTGATGTCAAGGCGGCGGGGCGGCATCGGTTCACCGCTGTTCGCGCGGGTCGTCGTAGAACCAACCGAGTTCGCGCAGGACTATCCGCGAGCGCCCAATACAGTAAGCATGCCCGGATTGCCCGGAGGAGGAGTCCTGCTGTAGCTGCCCACTCTATTCTCGACTTGTGCATTCTTGCTGGATTCGCGTAACTCCCTTGTTATCAAATACAAAGCCAAACGTCGATACGTCCTATTTACATCTTACGTAACTTGTAAAAACAGATCTTGACAGGGAGCTCTCCTCTCGATAAGATATGGTTCGAAGCATGGAAGTGCTGTTTGCGGACCGCAAGTTGGAGCAGTTGGAGACCAATGCTGCCGCTGCGGCGGCGTGGCCTCCGGCTGTTGTCAGGGCATTCCGGAAGACGGTGCACTTCATAAAGCAGGCCGTTGACGAACGAGACTTCCGCAACTTCAAATCGCTACGGTTTGAGAAGCTTAGAGGAAAGAGAAGTCATCAACACTCGATGCGGTTGAACGACCAATACCGGCTTGTAGTCGAGCTGAAGGAAGCTGGCCCACGGAAGCAGGTGACAGTCATCAGCATAGAAGACTATCACTAGTGACGGCCGAACAGACATGAAAGGAGATGCACGGATGAGAAAGATGGAACCCGCCGAAGTATTCGCCCCCGGTGAGTTCATCAAGGATGAGTTGGCCGCTCGTGAATGGAAACAGGAGGACTTGGCCGCAATCATGGGGCGTAGTCCCAAGGTAGTGAGTGAGATCATTTCTGGGAATACGGGCATCACGCCGGAGACTGCCGAGGGGCTGAGCGCTGCGTTCGGCACGACTGCCCAGCTCTGGATGAACCTAGAAACCGCATACCGATTGGCGCTATCGGGTCGGGGCGACCCCGCCATCGCGCGCCGGGCGGCGATATACGCCAAGGCACCCATACGTGCGATGGTCAAACGACACTGGATCGAACCATCGAAGGACGTCGATGTCCTAGAACGACGCCTACTTGATTTCCTGGGTATCGGTAACTTGAACGAGGAACCGAAGATGGCTGTGGCACTTAGGAAGCCCGCACCGTACGACGTGCGCACACCGGCGCAGGTAGCGTGGCTGTCCAGGGCGAGGCACCTTGCGGCAGGCACGCAAGCGGTCCCATTCACGAAAGCAGGTCTGGAGCGTGGACTGAAGGAGCTGCGCGCGCTCGTGTCCTACGCCGACGAGGTCCGCCGTGTACCGCGCGTCTTGGCAGACATGGGGATTCGGCTGCTGATTGTGGAACCTCTACCACAGACTCGTATTGATGGAGCATGCTTCTGGCTGGACGCCAAGTCGCCCGTTGTCGTCCTGACGATACGTTTCGACCGCATTGACTGGTTCTGGTTCACGCTGATGCACGAGATTCTGGGGCATGTGCAACAGCGGGCCTCCAATGGGAATAGGGATGTGTCATTGGACTTGGACCTCGTCAGCGACCAGCCGCGAACAAATGATACCAGACCACAATCTGAGATATCGGCGGACGACCTCGCCGCAGACTTCCTGATTCCAAAGACGAAACTCGACGACTTCGTGGCGCGTGTCAGTCCTTTCTACTCGAAGCTGCGGATAGAAGCTTTCGCCGCCCGCGTGAAGGTGCATCCCGGAATCGTCGTAGGACAGCTCCAGCACCGCGGGGAAGTTCAGTATACCCACAACCGTGAAATGCTGGTCAGAATCCGAAACATCATCGCCCCTTCGGCCCTAACCGACGGGTGGGGGTATGGGCTGCCGGAACTGACTTGCACTGGGAGGGCTTGAGATATGCCTGATAGAAACAACGACCGGATGTTGCAGTTGGTAAACAGATACAAGGCCGCGGGTGAACCATGGCCCGCCGAGGCTCACGTGATGGCCGAATGGGCTGTGCGGAGCGAGCGCTGGACGCCTGAGCATTATTCGATTGTGGCCCACCTCGCTGACCAGATGGCTCGCGCGATGCGGGAGACATACGAAACCGACCCCCAGGGTCGCAGAGTGCGCGCCCTGCACGTCGCTCGCGTCACGCGTAATGGCAAGCAGATGTCTCTATGGGTTGGAATGCACGACAGGGAAGTCCCGGGTCACCCGCACCTCATGACAATTGCCTTTCAGCAGAGACGACAGCAGATTGTCGGAGACTGTCAGCAGTTGAAGACCGATGTTGACAGCTACAACGACAACGACAATCCCGGAAAGCAGATCAGCATCGTGTTCGACTTCACTGCGGACTTGGAGGAGGCGGAACTGATGAAGAGCCTTAGGCCTGGGTCTTCGGTCGCAGCCACTGGCCGCTCCATTCGGCCCCGCCGGAGACCCACCACCGACGCTGCTCAGCGTACCTAACTACTGCACGCTGTCTCTTAGCCAAGACACTCGCCGCTCGCGCCACGCAGGTCTCACGTCCGGCCCTCGACAATCGCGGTCTCGTCACCGTTCTCCGCCAGCACCAAATCCGGTTGCAGATCACGGGCCCTTCGAGGCATCCTCATTGTCCTCGTTTCCCTGCTGCCGCATTTCTCCCCTGAGGCTCTTCGCTGCGGGAAGGACGCCAGCCGGACTTGACCAAGTCGGCGAGGACTATGTAGGACACGAATGGTGCTCCGTGTCGCAAAGTAGCGGAATACCTGTAGTCTGCCACGAGTTCATCAAATACCGATATAAGCTCGACCGGAAGAGAAGCGCGCGCGTCCGCGTACTTCTTGCTCTTGCTCATGTCCATGGGAAGGACCCTCCCGCTTTAGCTATGTAAGCGAGCACCATTAGTGCCTGCGGTATTCCGACCACCCCACTACTTGGCGGGGCCTCATGGACGCGGTGCGGGGCTTCCCGTGCGGTCCTCAACAATCGCAATCTCATCTCCGGTCAGACCGCAGAGGGCATGGGCCAGCCGGTAGAGTTCGTCTTGCCGCACCGTTCCTCCCCCGACATCATTCCGAACCCGGGCTGCCTGCGGTTCCCGGAGGCAGGGCCTCCGCTCCATCGGAACCATCATCCGGGTCCTCTGTAAGGGCGTCTCCCGCGATTGCGCTCGGGAGTTGCTTGGTCGCCTTCGCGCCCAGACGACGGATGGCTTCTACGCGGGCGATTAAGTTTCCCCGGCCGTCTTTGAGGCGTTTCAGCACCGTGTCGAACGACTCGCTCGTCGCGTTGAGTTTCTTCTGGGCGTCGAGCATCGCTTCGCCTATCAGCACTACCTGGTCATACAACTGGCCGGCGCGTAATGCTATCTGTTCCGCATTGTGGTTCTCGTTCTCGCGCCTCCAGATCTGAGCTATGACTTTGAGCGACATCATCAGCATGGTTGGGCCGGTGACAACCACATTCATCTTCGCTAGGTCATAGACCAGGTTCCTGTCTGCTTGCATCACCAGTTGATACGCCGGCTCGACCGGTATGCACATGACCACGAAGTCCAACGACCTATTGCCGAGAAGATGGCTGTAGTTCTTCTCAGACAGCTCACGGATGTGTTTTCGGACAGCTTCGACGTGTGCGGTCAGCGCAGCCTGCTGTTCGATAGTATTGTCCGTATTAGCGAACCGTTCATAGTCTGCGAGCGAGACCTTTGAGTCCACAATGACCGCCCTATTGCCCGGCAGGTAGACGACGAAGTCCGGTTTCCTGAGAGCACCAGCCTCATCCCTCAGGTTCTCCTGCTTGCCGTACTCACGCCCCAAAGTCAGCCCGGATGCTTCAAATACTCTCTCGACGATCAACTCCCCCCAGTCCCCCAGTTTCTTCGAGTCGCCACGAATGGCCTTGGCAAGGTTGTTTGCGTCGTCGCTAACCCGGTTGCTCGTCTCCTGTAGTTGACGTACCTGCTCAAGCAGTGTAGCAGACGCTTTTGTGTCATCCTTATGCACTTCGTCGACCCTGGCGCGAAAGGACTCAAGCTGCTCTTTGAATGGTTGGAGCAAACTCGTCAGCCGTTCCCGGTTCTGGTCTGACAGCAGCTTCCCCTTATCCTCGAATATCCTGTTCGCCAGGTTCTCAAACTCGGTCTTCAGTCTACCTTCCGAATCCTCCAGCAGCTTCAGCTTCTCGCCGGACGCCCTCCGTTCGTTCGCGAGGTCGGCCTCCAGCCTAGCCTTGTCAGCCACTAGTCCTTCGACCTGTGCCGCCTTCTGCTGGAGTTCAGCGTGGGTATTCTGCAGGAGCGATTCGCTGGCCTGTAACCGTGTCAGTTCCGTCCTTCTGGGCGCGTCTTTGATGACCCTAAATGCGACGAAGGCCAGCATGAGTGCGAGTAGTGCCAGCACGCAGAGAATTACTGCTACCATGGTCTCACCTCCGGTTCACCGCCCACCTGCATCCCGTACTGGTCAGCTTGGGGGTACTTCGCCGGCTTGGGACAGCTACGTTTCTTCCAGTGGCCATACGACAGCCCAGTCATCAGTTGGTTCGTCCCCCGGCCGGTCTCGGCGACTCGGTATTCCAGCGTTTGTACCGCCGCCACAGGTCGGCAACGATACGCTCCTGAGCCTTCGGGTCGGTCGTCCGCTCCCCGGCCAGTTCGGCGAATCGCGCAGCTAGTTCCGCGGCGTATTTGCGCCACGCGCCCAGAATGGCCACACACTCGGAGGGGTCTTTGGGAAGCGGCACATTCGTTCTTGATGCGTACTCTGCAATCTCCACGAGCAGGCGGGCGCGGTCCGGGTCGCCCACCGGTATTGCTCGTTTGCCGACTCGGATTGTGGCTTTCTCGAAGAGGCTCTCTTTGTACGTCGCGTCACCATCAGGGAGCCGCAGCTTCTGAATCGCGATTCCCTTCCGCATGAACTCGGTCGGAAACCTGCGCAACCGTCCCTCTGGCAGCAGTGTGGCATCCCATATCTCAGCCGCCAGCGATTGCGGCGTTGTCTTGCCGCGACGGGCAACCTTGAGCCGGTTGGCCTGCGCCTTCAGTTCCAGTGCCCTAAGGTTGGCGTGCAATGCCCGAATCGCGTCATAGAGCTTCTCCCGCAGCCGGCGGCGTTCGGCCACGTCCCTGACTCCGATAACCTCAAGGACGATGTCGTCCAAGCGGATGCGCTCTTCATACTCGAGCTCATTCGCGAGGTTTGTCCGCGGCTTCGTGGCCAAGGCCTTGAGAGCCGCCTTGAGTCGTCTCCTCTGCTCTGCGGTGGCTTTCGTAACGTCCGGGACCAACATCATCTCCGCAGAATAGACATCCAGTTGGAGATTCGCCTCGCGCCCCAAGCCTCTACCGTAACTCCACTTGAACAAGCCGACAATGGTGCTATTCAGCGCCGCGGCCAGGGCCGCGGTTGGTACTGAGGCATCCGTTATCTCCAGAAGGCTGCAGTTCACGCACAAACGCTGGTCGTTCAACACCACGATATGCCTGTACTGCTGGATCTTCGGCAGGATGAGCAGCGACCGGGTCTCGGGGACTATGTCGTACCAGTGTCGGCTGCTTTGCTTCTGACCCTGAGACCGGTGTCGATGGTACCCTTGGCGCTCACCCCACTCTATGTACTTCAGCACATACGTCCCACGCAACTCGGATTTCGCCTTGTCCACCAGGAGGATCTTGCGCTCCAGTGCGTCCGGCTCCAAATGAATGGAGTCAATCTCGAGTAGCGAGTGCACTTCGGGTTCCAGGAATCGTGCTTCAATCAGGTGGATGGAATCGTCGCCAGCTAGGCAGACGCGGACAGCTTCGGCTTGGCTGACCGTGATTCCGTATGTGGACTTGAAAGCCCCAGCCCCTAGTGCCTTGACGCGGTCGGCTGTAACATCACGGACGAAGAAGAAGCCGTCGCAGTTGGTCGTCACACCTCTTCTGACCTTGGCGATTGCATCCAGTGGCACGAACCCCTCCGGGTACGCGTCCCGCATCTCGAAGAACACGTCGGGTGCACGTAGGTACATACCCCACTTGCCGCCGGCGTGAGATGCGGCCGGGTCGGTCTGCGCAGTTGAACTCTGCCCGGAGGCTACCTCGGCGGTAGGCTGGGCCTGCCTGATTAAGTCCGCCTGCTGGAGCACGCGTATTCGCCAGTTCTGGTCCGAAACGTTCGTCTTGACGGATAGTAGGTGGTTGCGCACGCGGTCAGCGGCGTCCAAACGGTCGCCACCACGCTCGAAGTCCAACAGTATGTCCGCGAGAGGACGCCGTATTTGGACAAACCTTACGAGGTTGTCTAGGCGTTTCTGTCGGTCGGATTCCCGCCGCAGGATTGTCGCGACGTTGGACACCCGCGCGTCGGTGAACCACGGCTCGTCTGAGGACTCCAGCACTGCCTCAATGCAGAAGTTCTGCAGCATCCACCGCTGCAGCTTGAACCCGTAGTCAACGTCGAGCCACGACGCGGAAGTGAGGAATCCGATGTGTCTGCCCTCTCTCGCCAAGAAAGCTGCGGCAACCGGCCAGAAGTAGACGTAGATGTCGGACCGGCCCGACAGCCCTATGCCAGGCCATGCGCGGCCGCACAGCATCGCGTAGTGTTTCTTCTCCTTGTCCGAGAGAAGCTCCTGCCGGATGTATGGCGGATTGCCCACACACGAATCCACGTCGGCCAGCGCCACCATCGCGAACTTGCCCCATCCGCGTTCGTCGGCTATCCCGGCCGGAAAGGTCTTGAGTCCTCTTTTCAGAGTGAAGAAGTCACGACTCGCGACGCGCGGGTAGTTAGCCGCCTGCACCAGGTCGCGCGTGGCTAGGCTGATTGTAGATAGATGGGCAGCATACCCCGACTTGTCGGTTCCATAGATGCCGGACAGCAGAGTCGCGTGGTCGGACGCCTTGCCTTCTCTGTTCGCGAGCCACTTCTTCCGGGCGTAGGCCCTGACGAGAAACGTACCGCCTCCACAGGCAGGGTCTAGCACAACCGCATTCGGGTCTCTGATGGTAAAGGCGTTAATGACGTCTACAATCTCGCTCTTAGTATAGTGCTGGCCGTAGCGGTGGCGTTCCTTGGGGCCGATGAGCCGGTCGAAGATCTGCCCGATTATGTCGTAATCAATGCCAGTGAAGTCGTACTGGTCCACCTGCTCGATAAGGCTCCACCACGCCACCGCCGCATCGGAATGAAGGAACGGAAGCTCCGCCCCGAGTTCGTCTACGTGGAACACAGTCTCATAGTCGTGCGTCGCTGTTTCGGCAACGGCGAAGAGCGTGGTCAGGTAGCTGACTAGCCCTAAGTTGGTCCGGTGAGGTCGTCTCTTGGTCAGCCGCTCCAAATCGGGATAGCGGCGTCGGAGAGCGTCGTAGAACACGATACGATTGGCCATGACATAACACGAGAATCGCGCGGCCCGGTCCAGGTTGTCCAATTCCTCTGCCGCTGAGATTGTCGCGCCGAGGTTTGTCTTGAGCCAGGAATCAAGTCGCTTGCGAAAGCCAGCGTCACTCGCATACCGTGCGCCGATTGCCGCGCGTGCAAGGTTGGCAGGCGCGTCGAGGGCGCTCTCCAAGACGTGAATGAAACGCTGGTCCAGCGGCTTGCGCCTGAGCGTCGCCTCTCCCCGGAAGATGGGCGCGAAGTAGTCGAGGAATTCCTCCAGCCGCTTGCGGATTGCTGTCTGTGTTTCCATGCGCGACAGCTCACCTGAGTCTTTGATGTCCAGCCAGTCAAAGAAGTCCAGACTCCGGTCAAGTTTTGGGGTGCCCTCTCGGAACGTCTCCCATAGCACAAAACGGTTGACGTTCCACGTGAAGAAGTGCTTGACGCCAGCGTTATCCGCCTTCCAGTGCGCATCGAGCACGAGGCTTTCTGCATATGGCGAGTGCCCGTCGCGTCGGTCCGGCAGCTTGACTTCACCAGTCAGAGCGTAACCCGCGGCGTTTCCACGCGGTCGGAGGACAAAGTCGTGCCTCTTGGCTCTGCCGAATGTGCTGGACTCTATATCTGCTTGCAGGAAGGGTAGGTCGGTTCGACGTTGCAGTATCTCGTCTACCCAAGACTTGACCTTGCCGGTGAACTCAAGCTCGTTCATCAGAATCCACTGACAACGAAGCAGTACATCTCGCTACTCTGGGAGTACTCCACCAGTGGAATCCGGTGTCGAGCAATCGTCGCCGTCATGGCCCGTCAGCTTAGTTCTCGGGTTGGCGGAAGTCAAGCTGACCGGCGTGGGCTGCGGCCGCAGGCCGCGAGTTTGCAGTGACCAGTCTGCAAGTGGCAGTGAAGGACAGGAGGTCGAGCGGGTTGCGAGAAAAGCGGGGCAGGTGCAGGACCGAGGGCCGGTGCGCGAGCAGGAGCGGCGGCTAGACCGGGGACTGGGGCAAGGGCCGGACCAGGGGCTGCTCAAGGGCCAAGAGCAAGCGGAAGCGCGAGGGCTGGTCCTGGGGCTGGGACGGTGGCCGGGAAGAGGGCTTGAGCGTGGCCAAGGCAGGGGCCTGGTCTGGGGGCGAGGGCCGCTCCAGGAGCAGGCGCTGCTGCGGCACGATGGGCAGGGGCTGGTGCGAGGACCGGACTCGGGGCTGGAACGAGGGCCGGGACAGCGGCGAGGGCAGCGTCTGCTGCCGGCGCTGGTCTCCGGGCCGGAGCGACGCCAGGATCAGGGGCTGCTCAGGGGCCAGGGGCTCCCCCAACCAGCCGGGGAGTGGCCACCAAGAAGAGTGATGAGTGATAAGCGATGAGCAATGAGGGAGTTAGAAGAACGAAGGACGATGGACGATGTACGAATGAACGAGCCGTGTTACGTTTGGGGGTTGTGGTTTCTCTAATACCGTTGATCGGATTGGGCGTGGCGCGCCCGAGTCATCGGCACTAGTCTGCCGACGATAGACGATTTCGCGAACTGGACGGACCAGGTCGCGTAAGTTACGAAGAACGCGTCCGGGGGCCGTTCCTCCCATAGTTGGACCAGTGGTTCCTCCAAGAGTTGGTCAGAGTCCTCGACCGGCAGCCTGACTCGTGGTTCGACCCATTCCTGGACCGGCAATCGGACAGACAATTCCTGCAATCATCGGTCAAGTAGTTGGACCGGCAACTGGTTCGGCAACTCCACGCATAGCCCGACCTGCAACTAGACCCGTTGCTGGAACAGCTATCGGACGGGTTGCTTGACCCGCTGCTGGTGTAACAGTTGCACAGGTAGTTGGTCCAGCTATTGGACCTGCAGTTCGACTCGCAATGGCCCCTGCAACAGCGCCCGCCGCTGCAGCCACCACTCCACGCGCTATCGCACAGGCACTCGGACCGGCGATTGGACAAACTCATGGTCAGATTCCTGTACCCGCTACTGCACAAACACTTGGACCGAACATTGGACAGGCCCACTAATCTGCCCTCTGACAGAGCCTCCGACGCAACCAAAAACCCTGCCCAACCTGCCGCCCGGCGGATTGGCGGATTGGCGCGGCTTGACCGTGCCCGGCTGACGCGCTAATCTTGGACGTGACAGTGCGGCTGGATACTCCTTTGATTACAATTGGCTATGAAGGCCGAACCCCGGATGAGTTGGTCGCCGCGCTGCGATGGAATCGGGTCACCAAGGTGGTCGATGTCCGGCAGCTCCCTCTGAGCCGTAAGCGCGGCTTCTCCAAGACTGCATTGTCTGATACGCTGTCAGCGCAGGGCATTGAGTACGTGGGTATGCGTGAACTTGGCACGCCGGCCCCGATGCGGCGGCACTACAAGCAGACGGGTGATTTCGACCTACTCGCGATTCAGTACCGAACGCACCTTGCTGGCGTCGACGGCTCGGTGGAGAAGCTGTACCAGATGGCCGTGGCTGACCGGGTCTGCCTCTTATGCTTTGAGCGAGACGCTTCCCTGTGTCATAGGTCACTGTTGGCGGCGGCCGTAGCCGGGCGAAACGGTACCCAGTTCGAGGTCCGTCACGTCTAGCCCGGACTGGCAGACCCGCCGATTCCTGATCACGGTCAAAGCGACACCTAATCCAAGCACGAAGTACGGCGAGACCGTCTGCGTGGCCGGCATCGATGTCAATTCCAGCAAGTGGGTCCGGCTATATCCCATTCAGTTTCGTGACCTTGCCGAGGAGAAACGCTTCGCCAAGTACTCAATCATCGAGGCACAGACGAAGAAGTCCCCCGACGACCATCGGCCGGAGAGCCTGCACATCAACTCCGACTCAATCAGCGTCATCGAACGTCTCGACACCAAGAATGGCTGGCAGCGCCGGAAGTCAATCGTGCTACCCACATTAAGCGAGTCGTTCTGCGCGATTCTCAGGCAGCAACAGGACAAGGACTTGTCACTGGGGGCGTTTCGACCCATGGTCACCGACTTCACCTGGGAGAAAGCGTCGCTCAAGGACGAGGACAAGCGAAAGTCCTGCTACGCGCAGACCAGCTTCCTCAACGCCACCAAGACGGCCCTTGAGCCGCTGCCCTACAACTTCCGATACGCGTTCCGATGCGCCACAGAACCGAAGTGCCCGGGTCACGACCTCATGATAATCGACTGGGAATTGTCGACTGCGTTCTACAAGTGGCGTACCCAGTATCCTGACGTGTTGACCCGACTCTCGAAGATCAAACAGCGCTGGCTCGGTGATCTATGTTCTAAGCGGAATGACACTGTCTTCTTCGTCGGCAACGTCAAGAGATTCCGTGAAACGTTCATGACCCTAGGTGTGTTCTACCCGCCGAAGTAGTAACTGTCTCCGCGTGGTCGCGTAGTGTCGAACACCACAAGCATCGAATGGACTGAGGCGACATGGAACCCGGTGACGGGTTGCTCGCACATCAGTGCGGGTTGCGCGCACTGCTACGCCGAGCGGATGGCGCTGCGCTTGAAGGCCGCGGGCATGCGGAAGTACCGGAACGGGTTTGAGGTAACGACGCACGAGAAGGAGCTGCTGACGCCGCAGGGCTGGCGCAAACCGCATGATGTTTTCCTGTGCTCGATGGGCGACCTGTTCCATGAGAAGGTGCCGCCTGAGTTCATTAAGCGCGTGTTCGAAGTGATGAAGGCTTGCCCACGACACCGGTTCCAGGTGCTCACCAAACGCAGCCAACGACTGAGGCAGCTCGCGCCTACGCTGCCATGGCCGGAGAACGTCTGGATGGGCGTCACGGTTGAGGACGCACGGAACGTGAACCGCATAGCCGACCTTGTTGCGACGCCGGCCAAGGTCAAGTTCCTATCAGTCGAACCGCTGATAGACGACGTCGGGCATCTGCCGCTGGATGGTATCGACTGGGTGATTGTCGGCGGCGAATCCGGCCCGGGCGCGCGGCCGATGAAGAAGGAGTGGGTTCTCTCCATCAAGCGTCAGTGCGAAATGGCGGGCGCAGCGTTCTACTTCAAGCAGTGGGGCGGCATCCGCAAGCATCTGAACGGCCGCGAGCTCGACGGCCGGACGTACGACGCGATGCCGGCCGCGGCCGACCGCCCTGCCTCGGGCCTGTTGGAGCTCGAACCTTCAGTCGCCGTCCGCGACTAGACCTCCGACCGAAAACCAGCACCGGGTTTTTCCTCTGCCGACCATTCGGCCCGGCGCGGGAATTCGGGTTCCCGAAGGTCAGAAGAACCGAAGGTTTAGTGGACCCTCGCGACCGAGCATAACTTCTGCGACCTCAATCAGTTAAGCCCTGTCAGTTCGCGGATAGTCCGCATATAGGGGTCGCCTGGGGGGCTACATCTTGAGAAGCAACTGAATACTCATCCAAAGGAACAATGTACGATACTTTGAAACCTACAATGAAGGGAACGACAGAAGGTCCGACTTGGGAAACAACTTGCGAAACAACTGCTGGAACAACTTCTCGAACTTCTCGCGACACAACTCCGCGAGCAACTTGGGATTCAGGTAAAGGTAGAGCTAAAGATACAAGTGCAGATACATGTGCTGGTGCAAGTCGCGCTACGACTGAAGACACCTCTGCCGGTACTTCCCGGCGTACTTCTCGGCGTAGAATGAGCGAAGGGATGCGGCAGGCAGTTTCGCGGGCGATGCGCGAAGCGATGTGACGAGTGTTGAAACAAGCAATGGAATCAGCGATGAAGTAAGCCTTCGAATGAGCGTTCTTGGGAACTTTCTGACGAGCTTTCATGGGAGGTTTGTAGCGGGGATTCAACGCAGCTTTTTGCTGCGGGTTTCCAGGTACCAGTTGCCCTTTCCAGCGACGGATGGCAGAAGGCGGACGGCTAGGTGCGGGCCGCCAGCAGCTTGTGCTTGCGCCCAGGTTGTCTGCTGGCTGCCCGACGGCGACTCAGCCGGCGATACGGTTCTTGAAGCTCAGTTCAATCGCTTTGAGAACGACCCGGCAACTGGCGGTGGCGCCGGCTATCACGTCCACGTCCATTTTCTGGTACAGCACGACGCTGTCTGCCATCGTCGCGGCGGATACGGCCCATTTGTCGTCACGGTTCTTCACCATCGTGATGCCGGCAATCCGGTGGTCCTGGACCTTGACGTCGACGATGTAGGCGAACTTGTTGAATGTGAACGACCCGCGATAGGTGCCGTTTTCCACGCGGGCCAGATCCACTTCGTTGATTGGCATCGCCAGCACTCGCTGCTCCTCCGACGGCCCGCAGGACGTGCCACCCGCGAGCAATGCGGCCAGCAGGAACAGGGCTGTCCTTTTCACGGGTCGCACCGGCTATCTGCCATCGACAAGTTATAGCGGATTGGCCGCCCGCGTCAATATCACGGTACTATGGCTTTGCCGTCAACCGGGCAAACGCCCTTCGGGTAGACCGGCCGGTCGTTGGGCCAGACGCCGCAGTCAATCGGCCCGAGCGCTTCGGAAACATCTACCGGGCAGCGCCCGTACATCTTGTGGAAACCCTCGAACGTCTGGCAACCGTCCGACCTCCGTCCGCACTGCGGGCAGGTGAACCGCGGGGAGACCGAGACCCCGACGCGGCGGAAGTAGCCGTCGAAGGGAACCGCAGCCCGGCATTCGATACAGGTCGAGCCGTTGAGCCGCGAGTAGTTGATGCGCTCGACCAGCGCCGCCTGTTCGGCCCGGCCTTCGTCTTCAAACCTAATGGCGCGGGCGTTCAGCATTGGGAAGTCGAGGTTCAAGGCGTCGGCGACGTAGTAGAGCGCGGGCGCGGTCTGCATGAACGGCCGGGCCAGAACCGAACGCGGCACCGCCTCGCGACCCCAGCCGCCGCGGCCAATGACCGGCACGAATACTGCGGCGATGAGCAGGCCGATGACAAGACCGATGATGCCGGCCACAACCCGTCCCGCTGCCGTCCTGCCCCAGGCTGGGTCTAGCCTGAGCAAACGGAGTGTGGCGGGAACGAGCATCACCACGGCCAGCGCCGCGACTGCCAAAGCGACGAACCCGGCAGTGTACGAGTGGAAGAGGCGGTGAAAAAGGGAGTAGGCGGCAAGCCCGGCGAGGATGCCGCCGATTATCCGAACAACATCGGACAGGGCAAAGAAGAGCCCGCGCCGCACCTCGGCAAGAACCCCGAGGCCGACGAAAAGGATGACGAGCGCGTCGGTGAACAGCGCCACCAGAGATTATAGGCCGGAGAGCCTATCCAGGACAGCCGGACGCACTGCCGGACAGGGGCCGTCGAGGCCAAGTCAGAAGTCAGAACCGCTGATGCTCGCTACGCTTCGGGCGGAGCGGGGACGCGCGGCAGCGTGAAGCCAAATCTGCTGCCCTTGCCCGGCTCGCTCTCGACCCACGCCTCGCCGCCGAGTTTCTCCATGATGCGCCGCACGATGGAGAGCCCCAGTCCCTGCCCGGTGGCGCGGGCCTGGTGCAGACGGGTAAAGGGCGTGAACAGCCGCGACTGCTGTTCCGCTGTCAGCCCGGGCCCGTTGTCCGTGACCCAGAACCGGACACTGTCGCCCGTCGTGTCGGCGCCAAGTTCGAGCCGCGGCGGACGGCCGCCATACTTCATCGCGTTCGACAGGTAGTTGGCCCAGACCTCCTCAAGCCACGGCCCGTAGCCGAGCGCAACCGGCCACTGCTCGGGCATGACCAGCTCCGGCCCATACTCCGCAGTCATGTGCGAGAGGCGCTGCACCGCTCCGGCCACAATCGCGGCCGTCTCGACCGGTTGCCGCTCAACTTCAGCCTTGCGCACGCCGGCCAGGAGCAGCAACTCCTCGATAATGCTGTTCATCTTCCTCGCGCTCTGGTCGACTGCCTGCAGCGACTCACGGACGTCCTTCTGGCTCAGCTCCACGCCTTCGGCCGTCAACAGCTCGGCAAACCCGAGCACGGCGGACAGCGGGTTCTTCAGGTCGTGGGCCACCGTGTGGGCGAACGCGTCGAGCTCGGATATCAACCGCTCGCGCTCCTCCTCCAGCAGCTTCCGCTCGGTCACGTCCTCCTTCACCGCGACGAAGTGGGTGACGTTGCCGTCCCGGTCGCGGACCGGCGATATCGAAGATAGCTCCCAGAACAACTCGCCGTTCCTTTTCCGGTTGTGGAACTCGCCGTGCCACTCGCGGCCGGCGAGGATTGTGGTCCAGAGTTGCTCGTAGAACTCGCGCGACTGCTCGCCCGACTTCAGCAGCCGCGGGTTCTTACCCAGCACCTCGTCGGCGGTGTAGCCGGTCAGGCCCGTGAACTTCGGGTTGACGTACTCGATGTGGCCTTCGGTGTCGGTGATGACGACCGTGACCGGACTCTGCTCGACCGCGCGGGTGAGCTTACGCACCTGCTCCTCGGCCTTGTGCCGGCGGATGGCGTTCTCAACCGTGACCGGCAGCTTCTTAAGGTACGTCCGTTCGTGGTCCTTGACCAGGTAGTCGTCCGCACCACCCTTCATAGCCCGGACTGCAACTTCCTCGTCGCCGGCCCCGGTCGTGAACACGAGCGGAATCCCGCGGGCCAGCTCCATCACGTCGAAGGCGGTACCGTCGCCCAGCGCATAGTCGGTGATGACCGCGTCGTACTGGTTCCGGGCCAGGAGGTCACGCGCCTCGGTCAGCGAGCCGGCCACATCGTATTCGTACGGCGACCCCAGTTCACGTATCGCCCGCTTGAACGCGAGCTGGTCGATGACGTCGTCCTCGACCAGCAACACCCGGTGACGCACGCTGGCCTTGGTCACCTCGTCCTGCCTTGCTTCCCCTTCACCCTTCATCCCTCCTCCTTCAAGCGCGGCTTTGCCGCGAGGTACCAGTTTCCAGCGACCAGTTTGCAGTCACTGACCAAGTCCCAGACCCCAATGACCATTCAAGTTCGAATGACAGAAGCCCTTCCGTATCCGGCTGCTCATCAGTTATCCGTGATCACTCGGCATCGTGGCTGGTACTCCGTGAACGGTGCGCTGTGAATCTGCGGCATCTGCGCAATCTGCGGATAGTCCGGCTCCGTATTCATCCGTGTTAATCTGTGGTTACTTCTCCGTCTTCTCTCCTGCGTTTGCTTTCGGCAACGTGAAGTAGAACGTGCTGCCCGCGCCGAGCTTGGACTCAATCCAAACTTTGCCGCCGTACATCTCGACCGCCTTCTTCACGACCGCGAGGCCGACGCCGGTGCTGTCGGCCCGGTCACGCGGCTTCAGGGTCTGGAAGAGCAGGAATACCCGCTGCTGGTCCTTTTCCTCGATTCCCGGCCCGTTGTCGCTGACGTAGAACTTCCAGAACCCGCCTTCTTCGGCGCAGCCGACCCGGACCAGACCCTCCGGCTTGTCCATGTACTTGATGGCGTTGGAGAGCAGGTTCTGAAACACCTGAGCGATGCGCGTACGATCGATGACGACCGCGGGCAGCGGAGTTTCCACCGCTACCCGGATGTGAGACGGCGGCGCCAGCAGGTCAATCACCTCCGGCACCAACTCGGCTAGGTCGACCTCGACCACCTCTTCGCGAATCCGGCCAGCCCGCGAGTACTGCAGTATGCCGTCAATCAGGTCGTGCATCCGCTTCACCCGGCCGAGCAGCAGGTTGAGCTGGTCCCGGCCCTCGTCGTCGAACTTGTCTTTGTAGTCGGCGGCAAGCCACTTTGCCAGCGAATCGATCGCCCGCAGTGGAGCCTTCAGGTCGTGCGAAACCACGTGGGCAAAATCGGCCAGCTCCTGGTTCGCCGCCTCGACCTGCTTCAGCAACTGCGCCTGCCTCTCCTCGGCCCGCTTCCGGGCGGTGAGCGCGTCCTGCAGGTCCTCTGCGAACTCGAGGTACGTCCGGCTCGGTCCTCTCAGCTCCCGATATAGCCGGGCGTTGGAGATCGCGAGCCCGCTTGCCCGGGCGACGACCAGCGCCATGTCCAGGTGATGGTCCTTGTACTCGGAGAACGATATCCCTTCGGCCTCCAACACGCCAAGGGTCTTGGTCCGATGCCGCAGGCTCAGCCTTAGCCCGGCCCCGCTCTCGGTCCAGGCGTACGACCGGTTGAACGACGAGAGCCGCTGCTTCACTTCCTCGGACTCACCGAACGCCGCCGGCCGCGACCAGACCTTCTGCGGCTTTCCGTCCTCCAGGGCCACGAAGACCATCGTCGCCGGCGCCAGCATCGTCGTGAACAGGTCGAATACCTTCTCGACCACCTTCTCCTCGGCCAGGGTTTCGGCCAGCCCGCTCACCATCTCCTGCACCATGTTCGAGTCGGTCAGTCGCCGGTAGGCGCTCGCCAGTATCGCGTTCAGCCGCGTCCGCTGAAACCCCAACCTCCACTCCAAGACCGCCTTCTCTATCAGCAGCCCGAGTCGCTCGCGCCCGGCCTCGGACAACGCTCCGGGCAGGCCCTCGCACCGGCGTACGACAGATGCCTGCCGGCCGGCGATGGTCGTGGAAGTAGAGTTGAGGACGCACGCGCCGGCGAGCACGCGGAACTGCTGGCAGTCGCTGCCGCTTGTCGCAGCCGGCTCAATCTCCCGCCAGCCATCGAATTGCCTGAGACAGTCGCCGGGGTATGGTATCAGGCGGACGTCATCGAGTCGGGCCGCTTCAACCAGTTCCAGTGCGGCCGGGAGGAGCTGCTCGCACACCAAGACGCCGAGCTTCTCCGGACCCGGCATCAGAACGCCTCAACCACGAGCAGCATTCGTCCGCTCGCGAAGCGGTCGCACCGCGACAACGCGTCCACCTTGACTGAAGCCTACAACGTGGAACATGCAGCGTCAAGAAGACGCGGGTTAAGAGCACGGGTTCTGGGGTTCTAGGGTTCGGGGGTCCGGCTCGGACCTTGTGGCTTGCGGCCTTGGGCCGCTAGCCGAGGTTGACCTTGTGCTTCGCGACCGTCCCGCCCGAAATGATGACGACCAGGTAGGTGCCGCGCTTCAGCCGCACGCCGGCTTCGCCGGTTCCGTCCCACAGCGCGGCGTGATACCCGGATGATTGCTGCTCGTCCAGCAGCAGCTTCACCGGCCGGCCCAGCATGTCGTAAACCTCTACCCGGACCTGCCCGGCCCGGCTCAACCGGTACTCGACCCGCAGGTTGCCGCTGCGGATTGCCGGCTGGGCCCGGACGATTGTAACAGCGCCAGCATCGGGCCCTTGCTCGGCAAGAGTAGCCCCGGCTTCACCGCAGGCGAACACCAACGCCGGAACATGGTCGTCCGGCAGCTCGAGCGCCGAGGCAATCGCTCTCCGTTCGGCCCGGCTTAGCGGCACCACGAGGAAACCGGCGAGCCCGAGCGCCCGCGCCTGCGCGAACAACTGGAACCCGGCGAACCCTGCTTCCATCATCGCCGGGGCGACGCCCGTGTCCGGCACGCAGACCACAAAGTAGGTCGGCGCGCTTCCGGGAATCCGTGCTGACGCCGCTCGCAGTTGGAACCGGCGGTCACCGGCTGCCACGCGCTCCAACCGGTGGTCGCGACTCGCCGCGTCGGAGCCGGGGAAGAGCCGGTTGTGGTACCGGCTGACCTCGTACTGACCGACCACGTAGATCCGGTCGGTGAGATAGAAGTTGGCCATCGCGCTCGGCACGGTCAATCCCTGCCGGCGATTGTAGGTCAGATGCGGGGTGACGCCGTAGGCGGCCCAGCAGAGTTGCGACACGTTTTCCTGCGACAGCTCGACCGGGCTGAAGGACGAGTCTTGGCGCAGATCGGCAATCACCGCCTCGAACGTGTCGGGCCCGACCACGTGCGGCAACGGCAGGCTCGAATCCGACGACCGGGCCACGCACAGAGTGTCCAGCGGTGTGGCTTCGCCACCGGAGGACCGAGCGGAAGCGCCCCGCCCGAACACGCTAACCATCTGGATCGGATGATCCGGCTTCCAGTTGACCGCGGCGTGATCTGCCGCCCACTGCATCGGGCAGCTCACCACGTCGCCGTCGAAGGCGACCCCGGCGAGCAGCCCGGACTGAATGGCCATGCCGACCTCTTCCGGCCGCCCGGCAGCGACGCCCGCCTCAAACGCCGAAGCGGAATTGTAGCGGTGGTCACCGGTTCGGTGCACGGTCAGGCGGAGACTCGCCGGGTCGTAGCGGTAGACGTTGTCCCGGGTTGCCACGTAAAACTCACGGTAATCGCTGGCTGCGTGCGGAGCCCGGCTCATCGCCCAGAGCACGTTGGCCATTACCTGTGCCGGCAAGGAATCATCGAACCCGGCATGGACCGAATTCCTGCTGTTGGAGAGCTGCTCGAACGAAAACGCGTGACGAACCGGCCCGGGCAGACTCTCCACCGGGAATGAAGCCGGCAGCGGCGCATCCAGTACCGCCAGCGCGATAACGCACAGGAGTCCATGCATAGACGTTAAAGACTAGCCACCGCGCCACCCTTGTCAAACCACGGCTTGTGCCACGTCATGTGATCCCGCGATACCCATGGTGCCAGGTTCCTGGCGTTGCTCTGGAGTTCGTTGCTTGCCGGACCTCCGCGCCTGCGGGCGGCGGGGCTGTTACGACTTCCGGCTCTGTTCCCGGATGAACCGCTTGACCGGGCTGGCCTTTTTCGGGTTGAACTTCACCCACGCGGCGATGTCTTCGTCCTGCAAGATAACCACACGCGCGGCCGCGTCCCGCTTCATCGCGCCGGCAAAGTCCTTGAGGGCCTGCGCCACTTCGCCCTGCCACAGACGAGCGACTCCGGAGAGGAGCCGGGCCGCTCCCTGCGCTCGGTCGGAGGAGATACCCTCAATCTCGGCCGCATCGGCCAGCACCGATCCAAACTCACGCTGGCGCAGGTTGGCGAGCGCCCGGTTGTGGAGCGCGTGGAACCGCAGCCTCGATTCGTCTGACGGGCAGCCCTCGAGCGATTCAAGACACAAGTTGTACGCCCGCACGGCTGCCGGGTACTGTTGCTGCGCCAGATTCTCGTCGCCGGCGCGCAGTAGGTCAGCCGCGGCTGCCCGCCTCGCGACGGCTTCAGCACGAACTGCCGCGGCCTCTGCCCCGGCCCGCGCGTTGGCAGCAGACTCGACCAGACCCTCAACCCTGGCTCGTTCGTTGACAGCAGCCGTGACCAGACCTTCAACCTTGGCCCTTTCTTCGACCGCAGTCCTGATCAGGTCCTCAACCATCGCCCGTTCCTGTTTCGTCACGACGGTGTGGTCGGCGACCGCTTCGAGGCTTTCCTCGGCCCGGTTGAGCCGCTCGCGCACCGCAACGAGCTCGGACTGTACCATCGCCACCTGCGCGGTCGCGGCATCGGGCTCCGTAGGATGTAATGAAGCCATGTCGGCTTCGAGCTTGCCGGCCCTGCTTTCCGAATCGGCCAGCTTCCGCTTCAATCGCAACACCTCGTCCGCGGTTCCGGCGAAACGTATCTCCCACGACGACCGCAGGTCCTCAAGCCGCGCAACCTTCTGGCTCAGGGACCACATTCGCCACACGGCGAGCGCGGTCGCGACCAGCACGGCAACCACGACGAACGTCAGCCAGCGGCCGAGATTCCGGCTCGCCCCTTCCAACGCCTGTCTTGCCGCCAGCACGACCTCGGCCCGCGAGACCGTATCCGGAGCGGCCGGATGTGTCTGGGCCGTGGCCAGCGAACACGCGATGATTGCCAGGATGATTGCTGCGCGCTTCATATAGCTTTAGCCGGACGGACCGGTCGAACGGAACCGCTTGACGTAGACCCTGCCGCGCACGCGGTCGAGGTAAGTCGCGAGCCGCTCGCCCAGCTTCTGCTGGTACATGTAGTTGCGGATGTTGTCCTGCAGTTCGAGGTAGGAGAGAGTCCTCTCCGGCTGCTTGGACAGCACCTTGACGATGTGGTAGCCGTGCTCGGAGAGCACCGGCTCGCTTACGTCGCCCGAGTCCATGCCGGCGACGACCTGGCCGAACGGCGGGGCCAGGCCGACAACAAGGAACTCGCCGAGGTGACCACCGGAATCGGCGGTCACCGGGTCCTGCGAGTACTGAAGGGCGAGTAATTCGAACGGCACGCCTTCGAGCGCCTTGCGGCGGACTGAGGCGGCGAGGTCCCGCGCCCGGGTGGTATCTCTCCGGGTCACCGGCACACGGATGAGTATCTGCCGGAATCGGACGCGATCCGGGGTCTTCGCCTCGAGTTTCACCGTCATGTAACCTTCGCGGGTCGGGAACGGCGGCGAGACCTGACCGGGCTTGAGCTGGGAGAAGACGATCATGAGCTCCGGCGGCAGTTCCGCCGGCTCCACCCAGCCGCGGTCGCCGCCCCGGGCCGCTGTCTTCCGGTCGTCGGAGAACGAGCTCGCGACGGTGGCAAAGTCGCCGCCCCGCGCCAGCACGTCCATCACCTCGGTCATCCGGCGCTGGCCGGCCGAATCCGCGGCCGGGCCCGGCGCGAACGCGATGAGGATGTGCGCGAGTGTCACCCGTCCCGGCACGCGGCCGATCGAGTCCCGATTCTCATTGTAGAACCGCTCGGCTTCGGCCGGCGAGATGTAGATCTGGGTCAGCCCCTCTTTCTCCATCAGCTTGCGGGCGAGGAACTTGCGCCCCGCGTCATCACCGTAACGTTGGCGCAGCGCCCGTTCGGTGTAGCCTTCGGCCGCGAGCGCCTCCTTGAACCGCTCCTCGTCGCCGAAACGCTCCCTCACGGCGGCGATGTTCGCGTCCACTTCGGCCGTGACCTCGGATGGCTCGACCTCGACCGACTCGCGCCGAGCCTGCTCCTCCAGCACGAGGTCGTCAATGAGACGTCCGAGTGCCACGTCCTCGAGCGCCGAATCCGACAGCGTAGTGTCCGGCTGCGACAGTCGCAGAAAATTGACCGCCTGGGAGAGTTCGCTTGCGAGAATCAGCTCATCGCCAACCACGGCGACGATGCTGTCTGCCGGCTCAGCCGCCTGCGCCAAGTGGGAAGTGAGAAGGCACAAGGCCAAAGTCACGGCCGCCGGCGCTCCTCCCTTTGTCATTTCCCCTTCGCCATTTCCACCTTCTGCATCCTGACTTCGCCCTACTTCTCGAAATACGCGTCCGGCTTCAGCTCGATCTTCGCCTTCTCCCGCAGTGCGGTGAGCACGCTGTCAACCATCGCCTGGCTCCGGCGGTAGGAGAGGATCGCCTCAATCTCGTCCTTGACCTCGGGGAAGGTCGCGTCCGCCTTCACCTTCTTCTGGTCAACCAGCTTGATGATCTGGTAGCCTTCCTGGCTCGGAACGACGTCGGAGATCTGCCCGGGCGAAAGCGCGAAGATGGCCTCGGCCACCGCCGGGTCGCCGCCCATCCGCGGGTCGCCGACGTTCCGGGCGAAATAGCGCGACTCCTGGCCGGCCTCGAGCGTCAGGTCCTGCGACCGCTCTTTGGCCAGCTTCGTGAAATCGGCCCCGGCCCTGAGCTCGGCCAGGGTCTGCGCCGCCATCAGGCTGTCGGCAATCACGATGCGGGTGATCTTCACCTCATTGCTGAACTCGTCCTTGTGCTGGTTGAAATACTGCCTCTGCTGGTCCGGTCCGACCTTGATTGACGAAGTCAGCCGTTCGAGCAGCTCATTGACAAGATAGTCGTGCTCGAGCCGTTTCAGGTGCGCCCGCACCTGCGGTTCCTTCTCGACCCCGCGGCGCAGCGCCTCCTGGTACATCAACGTATTCGAGACCCACTTGTCGAGAATCTTGGGCAGGTTCTCGCGGTTAATCTCGAACCCTTCCGGCGAGAGCGAGTCTAGCTCCGGCGCGGTCAGCTTGTCGCCATTCACGCTGACGAGCACCGGCCCGCCGAGGGCCGGCGTGCTCTTCTGCTCGCCACAGCCGGCCAGAAAGGCCACTGCCGCCAACACCACCGCCGGAATCAGTAGATATCGGTTTGTCATCGTCGCTCCTTATCTCTCGGGATTGCCCGTTGCTGCTGCTACCTTCTTCACGGCGGCGAGCGCCGCATCGTTGATCGTTATCTTCGCCTTTGACTTCAACCCGGCCAGGTACTCCTGCATCCGGGCGTCGCGGCGCTCGGTCAGCAGCCGGCTGCGGATCATACCCGCGACCTGGTTCGTGTCCGGGGACGTGAAATTCTGGCGGTGCTGCTGGAAGTAATCCACCACGTCCGCATCGGTGACGACCAGCTTGTCGCTGATCTCCTGCTTGAAAAGCTCCTTGTACAGCACGTCCTCGCGTTTGGCCGCGAGCTGCCGTACGATATCCGGGGCCTTATCCAGACCCATGCGCAGCGCGTCCTCGTACATCAGGTCCTCTTCAATCGCGCGGCGCACCGCGTACTTCTTCATTGCCGTGTCGAGCATCGCCGGGAACCGTGCCGCGACGGGGAGCAGCCTTGTCACCTTCACGTACTTCGAGTTGTCCCGATAGGCGACTGCGACGTCCTTGTCGGCCTCGGTAATGGAGTCGATCGGCTTGCACAGGATGTCGAGCCCCGCCGGTTTGTAGGTGATGCGCTGCCGCAGCTTAGCCATGTACTCGCTCGCCAGCTCCCGCCGCCGCAGTTGCTTCAGCCGCTGCTCGAATTCCGGCCCGTACTGGCTGAGCGGCGGCGGGCCCGGGCTTGCCGGCCTCGTCTCCACCAGCATCGCAATCTGCCATGCGTTGTCCACCTGCGTAGGCTCGGTATACTGGCCCGGCTCCAGGACCATCACCCTGGCCCGCAGCGGTGCGTCGACGTAGAGCAGCGGCATGAACCCGGCGTCCCCGGCCTTGACCGCGCTCGGGTGCTTCGAGTACCTCACGGCCAGCGACTCAAAGACCGCGCCCTGGTCCAGCTCGGCAGCCAGCCGGCGCGCCAGGCTCTCATCCGGAACCGAAATCAGCCGCAGGTGTGCCTCGGTCTGCAGCAGCTCGTAGGCCGCCTGCAGCTCGGCCTCGGTCAACCGGTTGCCCGGCGCGGTAATGGTATCGTACAACCGCTGGTTCACCAGCGCCTTCTGCTCCAACTCGACCTGGTACTCGGCATCCTTCTCCATGCCCTCGCGCTTCGCCTCCTGGGCGAACAGCTTCCGGGTAATGATGCCGTCCAGCACTTGCTTCTTCACCGTGTCCGCCCGGAGCGAGTCGAGGTTCTGGGGAAGCATCGCCGCGACGTCGGCGGCGGTGATCTTCTCACCATTGACCAACGCCACCACCTGCCGGCTCGAACGACCGGCGCAAGCCACCAACGCCGAGATGGCCAGGATAGGAACAAGAAGATGTCTCATGGCGAGACAGACAATAGCTACTACCTCAGGAAAGTCAAGGTAGCGGAGGCGCTGACCGGGGTGGAAAGCGCTCGGCCGAACCGAGCGCTTCGGGCCTGACCTCACTCTGCCCGGGAGCTATTCCGATTTCTTCGGCTGCGGTTTGTCCGCCAGCTTCACCTTCAAGACACTCCTATGCGTGTGCTTCGCTTTGAGCGAGACGCTCTTGGTGTTCTGGGCCAGAATGATGTCGTAGGTTCCACCCGGCGCCAACCCCGGAACCGCCAGCGCCTCGCCGGCCGGGAACCGCAGCGGGTAGACAAACTCCATGGTCGTGACGCCGGTGTCCTCGTCGTAGTCGATTTCAGCCTCACGGATGGCGCTGTCCGACTGCGGCGAACGGGCGTGCGCGTAGTTGGCTCCGACCTGGTTCATTACCTCGGCCGAATCCTCGGTGTAGTAGCCGATCAACATGTTCGACTCGTTCATCTTGGCCGAACCGAACCCGATTGCCACCCAGCCGCGACCCCTGGTTTCAAGCCCGACGTATATCAGGCTGTCGTCAAAACCCCAGTGAGCGGTGAGGCCCGACGCCTTGTCCGCGTAGGTCGCCGGGTACTCCCGTTCGTCCTCATTGTCAATCACGCCGTCGATCCCGACCCGGCTGTCCATCAGCGAATCGTACGGAATCACCGGTTGCGCCGAGGCCGGCTGTTCGGCAGGGGCCGCTGAGGCCAACGCCAGCGCAGCACCGAGCAGCAGTGCGAATTGCTTGGACATCGTTCAATCTCCTTTCGGAATCAGTGTTTGGTCAGAGATTATAGACGACGGCACGCCCGTAGGTCAAGCCGCAACAGCCGCCACGTGCCGCAGCCGGCCGCCGGGACCGGACTTGCTGGTTCAAGAAGGCCGTGAAGCTGAGAGCGAGGGCCGCAATCCCCAAGACGGTCCTCGGCAACAATTGGGTTGCTGGCCTCAGCTCAAGGTCCCGAGCGGTTGCACCGGAATCGGGCTCCCATCAAAGAAGCAGGGTCGTTCTCTGAGGTGAGTGTCAGTCGGCCGGCTCAGGTCCCGGCCTGCGGACCGGCTTCCAGCGCGCTCAGGTGCCGCCGGATCTTCTCGACTGACGCTGCGTCCCGGTCGGAAGCAAGCGCGATGAACTGCTTGTAGGATGCAACCGCGTCCCGTATCCGGCCGAGCCGTTCTTCGAGCATCGCCTTTGCGCGCCATCCTGTGGCGTACGACGGGTCGATCGCGATGGCCTTGCCACAGCAGGGGACGGCTTCCTCGGCGCGGCCAAGACTGGCCAGGCAGACGCCCTTGTTGTTCCAGGCCTTCGCGTCCCGCGGGTCGAGTATCAGTGCCTCGTTATAGCAGTTGAGCCCGCCCTCCAACCGACCGACAGCGCAGAGGGTGTTGCCCTTGTCGTGCCAGACGGCCGGGTCCCGCGGGTCGAGCCTCAGCGACTCATCATAGCAGCGGATTGCCTCTTCGTATTGACCCAGGGCATTGCTGGCGAGCCCCTTGCCGGCCCAGGCGCTCGCGAGACGCGGGTAGAGCTTAAGCGCCCTGTCGAAACGCGAAACCGCCTCGTCGTAGCGACCCAGGGCGTGCAGCTCGCTGCCTTTACTGAACCAGGCCTGAGCTTCCGGCAGGTTATGCACCACCGGCAGAGTGTCTTGGCCCACGCCCGACGGTTTGTTTGTCGCCCGTACGTCCGGTTTTGCGCGCACTTCCGGCATTGCGCGAAATTCCGGCTCGGGTTCCGCGGCGGCCTGGTCAGCGACGTCCTCCGGCTCACCCTCCTCGACGGCCTCCGGCTTGGTGTCGGTAGCGTAGATGAGAGCCATGACGCCGAAGAAGATGGCCCATGCCAACGCGAGGGTATGGACTTCTGCCCCGAGCAAAAACGGTTGAGGGAGCGCGGATTTCGTGCCGGAGAGGATGGTGCGAACTCTCGCCACGGTTCCGGCTTCCGTCGCGAGCATGGTTAGCGGCGGAAGCACCGCGATGACTGCAAACACTGCGGCGGCGCCCCAGCGTCTGCGAGCCGGGGCTGTCGAAGAGGACTCGCTACTCAATGCTGTGACTCCGGTCCGGTAGCTGCGCGTGAACTCGGCACTATTTCAGCTCCCTGCCGCCGCTCGCAGAGACACTTCCAGCAGCCAAGACCGCGGTTCGTGATCATCATCCCCATAATAAGGATGGCCAAGATTGGCATCGTGTCAAGTCAGACGGAAACGACATGGCCGGTCACTCGCGCATCGGGCGCGTGAAAGCTCATCAGAAAGCTCATCGGAAAGCTCATCGGAAAGCTCCTTCGGAAGTACACCCGAAAGCTTAGTCGAAAGCTTGTTCGAAAGCTTACTTCAAACCTCGTTTCATCGCTTAGCGCATTGCTCGTTCAAAAGCTTCTCGCAAAGCTCATTCCAAAGCTCGTTT
>Ga0208046_1000014_pt1 | contig 33518 bp, 24 predicted proteins | sample PL_2010_300m_FD_184161 | JGI IMG/M metagenome (GOLD analysis project Ga0208046, IMG submission 184161) | Freshwater microbial communities from Powell Lake, British Columbia, Canada to study Microbial Dark Matter (Phase II) - PL_2010_300m... | ecosystem: Environmental > Aquatic > Freshwater >... | reverse complement strand
GGCCTTACGGCTACGAAGGATGTGACGTTTGTCGTCCAGCGCCGCGACCGCAGCGGCCTGGGCGCCGCGGCTGGCGTTGAACGGCAGCCGGACCTTGGCGAGGCAGCCGATGATTTCCGGCCGGGCAAAGCCGTAGCCGATCCGCAGGCCGGCCAAACCGTAGACTTTTGAGAAGGTACGCAGGATGAGCACATTCTTGTTCTGGTTGTAGTAGTCGAGCGCCTTGGGGTAGTCGCGGCTGGTGATGTACTCGGAGTAGGCCTCGTCGATAACGACGAGGACGTGCTCGGGCACTTTGGCCATGAACTCGTTCAGGGCGTCTTTGGTGACGATGGTTCCGAACGGGTTGATTGGGTTGTCGAGGTAGACTATCTTCGTCCGCGGGGTGATGCTGGCGAGCGTCTGTTCGAGGTCGTGCGTGTATTCGAGCGTCGGCACTTCGACCAGCCGGGCGTTCATGATTGCGGCGCCGTTTCGCGCCATCATGAAGGAATGGTCGGACATCACGAGCTCGTCCCCCGGCTCGAGGTAGGCAAGGCAGGCCATCATGATGATCTCGACCGAGCCGTTGCCCAGGATGATTGAGTCCGGGTCGACTTTGTGGACCGCGCTGAGCTTCGCGCGCAACAGGTGGCCTGAGTCCTCCGGGTAGTAGTGCAGCTCGGGCAGCACCCGGCGCAGGGCCGAGAGGGCTCGCGGCGACGATCCCAGCGGGTTCTCGTTCGACGCGAGTTTGATCACGGGTCCCTTGATGCCCAACTCGCGGACGACCTGCTCAATCGGCCTGCCCGGCTTGTAGGGCCGGATCCCCTCAATGTTAGGTCTTGGAACTGGTAGCACTTGTATCCTCCCTCTGGCCCGGGTTCATCGCAGGACCTCCGGGCCGGAAGCTTCGAGTCCCGGGCCCTGCCGGTCCCGCATTTCGGGTTTTGCTCCTAGGTCTTCGGCCGCCCCGGCTGCGATGCCGGGCTGGGCGCTGCGCCGCATGAACGCGAAAACCAGCCCGCCCGCCAGCGCGAACACGAGGTCCAACGCCAGGAACAGGACTGCGGCGGCAAACGCTTTGTGGTCGGCCATTGCCCCGGCCATCCACGGCTGGGTGAAGAGCGCGACGAACGTCCACTCGCGCACGCCCAGCCCGCCGATAGACGGGATGTTGACGACGATGTTCAGTACCGGTATGAATATCAGGTAGTATGCCAGCGGCACCGACGCGCCCAGCGCCTGGGCGGTATGGAACCAGGCAAGACTCAGGGCCGTCTGCACCCCGATGCCGGACATGAAGCTGAGCGCCAGCGCTCCGGGGTGGCCGCGGAATTGCTTGACGGCGTCGTAGGCCCGGTCGAGCAGCCGGCCCGCGCCGAACACCCGCACCCGGCTGAAGACCTGTGCGGCCAGCCGGTGCGCGCGGTCGCTGAACAGCACCAGGGCCAGCAGCACCAGCACCGCCAGTACCCCGAGCAGCAGCACGAACATCACGTCCCCGCGCATCGCCAGCGTCACCGCGCCGGCCGGGTTCTTGCGCAGGACGAGTTGCTCGGCCCAGAGCCCTCGCGCCACGAACAGGCCGAGCGCGGTCACCGCCGCCAGGAACGTCAGACTGACGAACCCGATGAGCCGGTCCAAAAACGTGGCCGAAAACGCCTCGATGCCCTTGTCTTTGCGCGCGGTGTAGGCGATGCGCATCACGTCCCCGCCGATCGACGTCGGCAGCATCTTGCAGAAGAACAGCCCGAGCGTGAATACCCGGGCGAGGTACCAGGTCGAGAACCGCAGCCCCCGCGCCCGGAGCAGCACCTGCCAGCGCCACGCCGAGAGGAAGATGAAGAGCACGTACCAGGCCGCGGCCAGCAGCAGCGGCGGCGTGCGCAGTTGGCGCAGCTCGTCCATCGCTGCGGGCAGCTTGCCGCGGAACAGGAACAGGAGCAAGACCAGCAGCCCGAGCGAGACGACGATGCGACCGGTGGTCGAGAGCGCTGCCCGGCTCTTGCCCGCCACTACTCTTTCTTCTCCGGGCGGCGCAGCAGCCGTTCGACCCGCTCGATGCGGTCGGTCATCCCGGCCAGCGATTCACCCAAGAACCCGGCCGCGAAGAGCACGAGCCCGGCCATCACGAGCAGGATTACGAGGTAGAGCATCGGCCTGAACCCGTGACCGGCCAGCCGCAGGATGACGGCCGCGAGCCCCACGAGGAAACCGAGCGAGAGCGCGCCCATGCCGAGCACACCGAAGTAAAGCAGAGGCTTGCGCATGAACGTGAGTTGGAACGCGACCGCGACCAGGTCGAAGAGTCCGACGAGAATCCGCGCTCGGCCCGAGTACTTGGCCTGCCCGAATCTCCGGGGCCTGAGCTCGACCGGGATTTCGGTTACCCGGAAGCCGCGAGCCGCCGCCAGCGGCACGATGTAACGGTGCCAGTCTTTGCGCAGGCTCATGCCTTCGAACACCTCGCGGCGGAAAGTCTTGAGCGCATTAATGTCGTGCACCTTGATGCCGAACATCATCCTCGCCAGTCCGTTGTAGATTGAAGACACCATCTGCTTCTCGTACCTGCCCTGCTTGCGGCCGGTGACAAGGTCCCAGCCCTCGCGCAACTTCTCCACCTGCGCGACCACGTCCTCGGGCCGGAACTGAAGGTCGGCGTCGAATACCGAGACGAATTCCCCCCGCGCGTTCTCCACGCCGGTCATGATCGCCGCGGTCTTGCCCAGGTTGGTACGGTGACGACAGACTGTCAGGAATTGGTATTGGGTCTGGGCGGACACGGCCGTGTCATAGGTGCCGTCGGTCGAGCCGTCGTCGACGACGACGACCTCGTAGTCCTCGGGCAGTTTCTCCGATAACTCGGCCAGCAGCGGGACGACGTTCTCGGCTTCGTTGAATGCGGGTACAATTACGGTCACAGACGCCTTCATGGAGGACCCCATAACTGCCCCAAATATAGCATAATCGCCGACGTTGTCAAGGTCTACACGAGGCCTGTCAAGGGCAGACGACGCGAATGTCGCGCTAACATCTAGCCTAAGATATTGAAAACACGGCCCTTACGGCCTGAGCTGAGTGAACTGGCGCGGGGTGTTCGTCGGGGCCGCCGGACTTCGCGGCCCGGGCCTTCCGGCATTGCCGCAAGTCATTGAAATAGGAGGTCTTACATCACGGTGACGCTGCAAGCCCGCTGCCGAATCCAAGAACCGATACAGGAGCCACGAAGACACGAAGGACACGAAACTGATGGGTGCGGAAGGAAATGCTTTGTTTCATCCGGTTTGGCCTATGCGGCCCCTGTCGGACTGTGCGTGTTTTCGTGGCTTTCAACATCGGGATTGGGGCCGGATTGCGGTCTTGGGAGGCGGTGGCCTGCGGCCACCTACTCCCACTCGATTGTCGCCGGGGGCTTGGAGCTGATGTCGTACACAACGCGGTTGATGCCGCGTATCTCGTTGATAATGCGGTTCGAGACCCGCGCGAGGAAGTCGTTCGGCAGCCGCGCCCAGTCCGCGGTCATCGCGTCAGTGGACGTGACTGCGCGAAGCGTCACTACGTTTTCGTAGGTCCGCTCGTCCCCCATCACCCCGACCGACCGGACCGGTAGCAGCACGGTCAATGCCTGCCAGACTTTGTCGTACAGCCCCGCCTTCTGCAGCTCGGTGATGAAGATGTCGTCGGCCTCGCGCACGAGCCGCGCCCGCTCGGTCGTGACCGGGCCAAGAATCCTGACTGCGAGTCCGGGTCCCGGAAACGGGTGCCGCCCGAGGAGCGCGGTGGGCAGCCTGAGCGCCCGACCCAGCTCGCGCACCTCGTCCTTGAACAGCTCGCGCAACGGCTCAATCAGCTCCAGCTTCATCTCCTTCGGCAGCCCGCCGACGTTGTGGTGCGTCTTGATGGTCGATGACGGCCCGCCGAACGCGGAGCGCGACTCAATCAGGTCCGGGTAGAGAGTGCCTTGGGCGAGAAACCGCAGCGGCCCGTGCTTGCGCGCCTGCTCCTCGAAAACGCGGATGAACTCGTGTCCGATAATCCGCCGCTTCTTCTCCGGGCTCGATACGCCCGCGAGCTTTGCCAGGAACCTCTCGCCCGCGTCGACCACGACGAGGTTCAGCCGCTTCCTGAGCGCGCGGCGCACGAGTTCCGGCTCGTTCTTCCTGAGCAACCCGTTATCAACAAAGACGGCGACGAGGCTCGGCCCCACTGCCCGCGCGAGCAGCGTCGCCATGACTGACGAATCGACGCCGCCCGAAACGGCGCAGAGCACCTTCTCCTTGCCGGCCTGCTTTCGAATCTCTCGTGTCTTGTCGCGGATGAACGCGCCCATGGTCCAGCCCGGCTCGCACCCGGCAATCTTGAACAGGAAGTTGGCCAGTATCTGCCGCCCCTGCAGCGTGTGCTCGACCTCCGGGTGAAACTGCACGCCATAAATCCGGCGCGCCTCATCCCCGAAAGCCGCGCAGGCGATGCTCGATGTCCTGCCGATGGTGACGAACCCCGGCGGCAGTGCGGTCACGGTATCGCCGTGGCTCATCCACGCCTGGGTCCGATCCGGCAGTCCGACCAGTAGCCGGCTGGGCCGATTGGGAATCAGTTGCGCGTGACCGTACTCGCGCGCGTGCCCGCCGGCGACCTTGCCCCCGAGCAGTTGCGCGGTCACCTGCATCCCGTAGCAGATACCGAGCACGGGAATGCCGAGGTTGTAGATCGCGGGGTCAGGCCCCGGAGCACGGTCCTGCAGGACGCTCGCCGGCCCGCCGGATAGAATCAGCGCCTTGGCCCCGCGCTTGAGCACCTGCTCGGCCTTGATATCGTGGGGCACTATTTCGCTGTACACCTTCAGCTCGCGCACCCGCCGTGCGATGAGTTGGTTGTACTGCGAACCGAAGTCGAGGACGAGGACGCGATCCATCAGGAATTATCGAGTGTCGAATGACGACTGCCGAGTGAATTCGGCAATCGGAAATCGGAAATCGTCATTCCCCTGTCATCGTGTCCGACGCGAGCAATTCGCAGGCACCTCTCGCCTGACCGTACAAGAGAACGCACTGCCGGTAGGCGGCATCGGGCGCGTCGCCGCCGCGGGCTATCCGCCACTGGGCGATGGCGCGTTGGAGTTCCGAAATCAAGCGCTCGACCTCGGCAACCCTGGCCTTAGCATCGCGCCGCTCGGCGGCCCCGACCGCCTCCATCCGCTGCTTGAGGCTGTCAGCCGTAGCTCGGAGCTCGGCCGCCCGCTGCTCATAGACCGCAACCGACTCGGCGCTGACCTCGAACGGAACCGCCGACGGCGGCGCCTGTGTCCTCGGGCGCTGCACCAGGTCCACGACAACATAACCGGCGAGCAGGAGGAAGGCGACCAGCATAATCCAGAGCCAAGTCTTCATCGTTACTCCTTTGCGAGAACCACGTTCACCAGTCGATCCTTGACGTAAATCACCTTGGCAACACGCCGTCCGGCCAGGAAGGCGGCGATGCCGGTACATTCCAGCGCCGCCTTCTTCACCTCGGCCTCCGTTGCCGTGCGCGGCAGCGACACCCGGTCGCGCAGCTTCCCGTCAACCTGCACCGGGATGACCATCTCGTCGAACGCGAGGAACTCCGCGTCTACCTCCGGGAACCGCTCGTTGAACAGCGACCCGGCATCGGGTCGGGCCTGGTGCCACAACTCCTCGCTCAAGTGCGGCGCGAACGGCGCCAGCAGGTAGATGAGCCGGCCCAGGGCAAACCCGAACACCGCCGACTCCCGCTCCGCAAACCCGGACAGGTCATTCAGGAACTCCATCTGCGCCGCGATGGCCGTGTTGAACTGGAACCCCTCGCAATCGGCAATCACCTTCGCGTGGGTCTGGTTCAACCGGATGTACAGGTTTCGCTCCGCCGGACTCAGCTTGCCCGTGTCCGGCTGCTCGAACCGGACCGCGCCCTGGTTCTCCTCATAGAGCCGCCATACGCGGTTCAGGAACCGGGTAACGCCGGTCACCAGGTCCTCGGTCCAGTCCATACCCTTGTCCGGCGGTGCCGCGAACAACACCGCGAGCCGGGCGGCGTCGGCGCCGTACTCGGCCGTGAACGGCCCGACCCAGACCCCGACGTTCTTCGAGCTGGACATGGTAACCCCGTTGTAGGCAACCATGCCTTGGGTGTGCAGTACCCGGCAGGGCTCGCGGGAGGAGAGCATCCCCATGTCGGCCATGACCTTGGTGAAGAAACGGAAGAAGACAAGGTGGCCGGTGGCATGCTCGATGCCACCGATGTACTCGTCAATCGGCAGCCAGGCGTCCGCCGCCGCCCTTCCGAACGGCAGCCGGTCGTTGTGCGGGTCGGCGTAGCGGACCATGTACCACGACGAATTCACGAAGGTGTCCATCGTGTCCGGATCGCGGTGCGCCGGCCCGCCGCACGAGGGACAGGTTGTTTCGTGGAACTCCCTGACCGACGCGAGCACCGACGTACCCTTGGGCTTGAAGTCCTTCACGTCGGGCGGCAGGACGACCGGCAGTTGGTCCTCGGGCACCGGCACCACGCCGCACTTCTGACAGTGAATCATCGGAATTGGCGTGCCCCAGTACCGCTGGCGCGAAATCAACCAGTCCTTCAGACGGTAGTTGACCATCCGGCGGCCGATGCCCTGCTTCTCCAGGTGCGTGATGACCTTCTCGATGCCTTCGTCCGACCTCGTCCCGTCGAATGGACCCGAGTTGACCATCGACCCGACATCCGTGTAAGCCGCAGTCATCGAAGAGGGTTCAAGGGTCCCAGGGTTCCAGGGTTCAGGCTGGATGACGACTTTGATGGGGATTTCGTACTTCTGCGCGAACTCGAAGTCGCGCTGGTCGTGCCCCGGCACCGCCATCACCATCCCGGTTCCGTACGATGCCAGCACGAAGTCGGCGAGATAAATCGGCACCCGGTCCCCGGTCAGCGGGTTGACCGCGTACTTCCCGGTGAAGATCCCTTCCTTGTCTCCGGTGGCGGCCAGCCGCTCGATCTCCGGCCTCAAGATGATGCGCTTGCGGAACTCCTCGACCTCTCTCTCGTGGTCGGTTCCTTTGGCAATCGTCTCGGCCAGCGCCGAGTCGGGAGCCAGCGCCATGAAGGTAACGCCGTAGAGTGTGTCCGGCCGGGTCGTGAACACCCGTATCTTCTCGCCGGTCTCGGCCAGAACGAAATCGACCTCGACGCCCTCGGACCGGCCGATCCAGTTGCGCTGCATGGTACGCACGCTGTCGGGCCAGCCGTCCAGCCGGTCGATATCCCGGAGCAACTCCTCGGCGCATTCCGTGATGCGGAAAAACCACTGCGTCATCCGGCGCTTCTCGATGACCGCGTTGCACGCGCTGCGGTAGCAGCGGCCGTCGACGACCTGCTCGTTCGCGAGCACGGTCTGGCACTTCGGGCACCAGTTCAAGAGCGCCTCCTTGCGGTAGGCGAGGCCGCGCTTGTAGAACTGCAGGAACAACCACTGGTCCCAGCGGTAGTACGCGGGCACGCAGGTGTTGATTTCCCGGTCCCAGTCGTAGGCGATGCCCATCAGGTTGAGGTTGCGCTTGCAGAGGTCGATGGACGCGAAGGTCCATTCGCGCGGGTGGTTGCCGTGGGCGATGGCGGCATTCTCGGCCGGCAGGCCGAACGCATCCCATCCGAACGGGTGCAGGACATCGTAGCCCTGCATCTTGCGGTAGCGACCGATGACGTCGCCGATGGTGTAGTTGCGGGCGTGGCCCATATGCATGTCGCCCGACGGGTAGATGAACATCTCGAGCACGTAGTATTTGTTCTTCGGCTCGGGATTTGTCGCAAACACCCGCTGTTCGCGCCAGTACGCCTGCCAGCGCTCCTCGATGTCACGGGCCGGGTACGCGACCCTCGTCCGCTCGCTCGTACGCCGGTCAGTCGTCATACCTGGCTCGTCATTCGACATCGTGTAATGGCTCCTGCTGCACTGCTCTTTGACTCGCTACTCGGCTCTCAAGACTCTCTTCTCCGGTCCGCGGGTCCGGTGGCGCCGCACCTTGCGCCTAACACAGAACTCCGGCGGCCTCGCGTCGGCGTAGACCGGGCAGTAACGTTCTTCCCCGGGGCACGCGGCACAGACGGTGAACGTCTCCAGCAACGCGAACGGCTCCGGGTGTCCGCTGATGATGTCCCGGTTGATCTCGTAGAGCTGAAGCAGACACAGCCGCGCCCGCTTCATGTCATCCGGGTCCGCGACCCGGCGCAGGAACGCGCCCGCCAGCCACGCCACAATCTTCACCGGCTGCTCGCCCCAGTCACGCAGACGCTCGAGCACGGCCAGCCCGCCGGCGCTGTCGCCATGCACGACCCGGCCAATGTACTCGTTCAGTTCGAACTCGCGCGACTGGCCCGCCAGCTTCCGCACGTCTTCCGCCGTTATCGAGTCGCCCGGCTCGACCGCGGTTGCCAGCTTCTCCAACTCACCCAACAGCAGCGTCGTCCCGTCCCCGGCGACATCAAGCAACAACTGCACGGCCCCGGGCTCAAGCGATATGCCGAGTTCCTTCGACCGGCGGTGAATCAGCGCGGACAGCTCGGCCCCGTCCGGCTGCCCGAGGTCGACGACAAACTTACCGAGGCCGGCACCGGCAATGGCATTCTGCATGGGTCTGCTGTCGTCGCAGGTGAGCGCCACCGCACAAGCCTCCGGCAGTGCGGCCAGTCCTGCCAATAACTCACCGAGCTGGCCCGATTTCGTCGAGCCGTCTTCCGTCTGGCCCTTCTTCTGCCGGCCTTTCGACAACCGGTCGATTCCACGCACAACGACCAGCCTCCGTTTCGATACTACCGGTGGCTGCCGGATGTGCTGGAGCAAAATCGGGACCTCCAGCTCGTCGGCGTGAACCGATTCGAAGTCGAACGCCTCCATTCCCGGCTGGACCAGCGCCTCTTTCAGCGCCCGCAGCAACTCATCGGCAGCGGCCGAATCCGCCCCAAAAAGGATGTACACCGGCGCAAACTTCCCGCGTTTGATGTCCGCGAGAACCTCTGCGGGTTTGCGTGGAGAGCTGTCGGGGTTGCGGGCCATTGGTGATACTATTCGCCCCAGCCCGACTGTCAAATCCGCCGACCCGCTCTCGACAGTGCCCAACTCGTAAGTAACATTATCGCTCTACGGCCACACCAACTCGTAAGCGGCTGGCTGCTATTGACAAACAGCGGAGGGGGGGTAGAATTCGGCGTAGTCGAAGGAAACATGATGGCTGTAACTGACCGAGGTCAGACCGATCCAAACACGAGGGGATTCCCGCGCCGTTTCGGGCGCACCTCGCCAAGACCGAATCCAAAGTGTATGAAAACTGGAGGACTCTATGCACGGAAAGACACTGTCCATTAGTGGTAACACCGTCATTAGAACCGGGTTCATCCTGCTCGGTCTGGTGCTGGTTGCCACTTCCTACGCTCAACCCGACACCGCCTGGACTTTCACGTATCATCCGGTAGCGGGCGGAGACTATCAACCATTGGCGGCATTTGTCGACCAGACCGGCGGCATATGCGTGGCTGGCTGGGCGCAGCCGGACTCCGACCACCTGGACGCTTTCCTGCTGAAGATCAGCTCACTCGGCGTGCTGTCGTGGGCCAAGACTTACAACAACATGACGGCAGCGGGAGCTGCCATGGATGATAGCGGAAACGTCTACATCTCTGGCGCGACCAGCGGTGCTTCCGTCAACGGCAACATCTGTCTTCTCAAGTACGAGCCCGATGGCGACACGGCTTGGGTCAGGACCTATGGCGAAACAGGCAAGGACTTCTGGGCTCTCGGGTCAATCGCCGTCGACGATAGCGGAAGTGTCTATGCCTGTGGTGCGGCGGATTCTGCGGTGCGGATCCTCAAGTACCGGAACGGCTTGTTGGCGGGCGTGATGAGCTACACGCTGGGCGGATACACTCTGAGCAGCGGCGAGTTTCACGTCTCTGACAACGGCGAGGTGTATCTGGTGCTGAACGTTGAGCACCCCACCAGATGGGAGGACTGGCTGACCGTGAAGCTCTCGAGCGGAGGCCAGGTACTATGGGAGCGGTACTACAAGGACACAGATAGCACTTGGGAGCAGCCGGTCTGGAGTCATGTGGATAGCACGGGGAACATCTTTGTCACCGGGATTGTCGCATCGCGCGCTTCGGAGGCGCAGTCTTCCTTCTGCACCATGATGATGGACTCCTTGGGTGAGACGTTGTGGACGAGGACGTACAACGGTCCTGAGAATCTGCGTGATGAGCCCGGCTTTCTGATGCTCGATCACGGAAACGTGTACGTAGCCGGCTGGAGCATGTATCAGGAGATGGGGGAAAACCACGCGATTACGTTGGTGAAATACGATTCCCTCGGCAATCAGATCTGGGTCAGCCGATACGGTGGGGGGGACACGACGGCAGACCCTGGATATGAGAATCTGTACGCTAGACCCGATTTCTGCTCCATAGGCATCGACGAATCGGAGCATGTCTATCTCGCCGGTAGCGAGTGTCACGATACAATCGGCCCAGTCAAGGTGCTTCTGAAGTATAACTCGCAGGGGAACTTGGCCTGGATCGTGCGGAGACCACCCCTGCCAGATGAGGGTCTGCACGGAGCGATAGTCGTTCTCGGTAGCGCAGGCGAGCTGTACGACATCGGGACAATCTTTCCATTTCTCGATGCGGGGGCGCAGCGCAGTATCCTCGTCACGAAGTATCAGGGGAGGTGAGAGATGCGACAACGACTCGCGCTACTTGTTTGTATGTGCATCTCGTTCGCCTCTTCGCTGCCGTACAACAGGTCTGGAGCGGTAGCTTACGCGCAAGCATGGCAGAACTTCAAGAAATACGGGCACCACGGTAATATCGACCACTTTCGTGAAGGTGGCAACTGCTGCAAGTTTGTCTCTCGTGACATGCGTAGAGGGGGATTCCTGAAGTTCTGGGGCGTGAAGGACTCCATAAGAAAGACTGGTGCTTGCAGCAGGCAATTCACGTACGAATCTGACCGGACGAAGTACCTGGGCCACCTTGACGAGAATGGCGACTTCTCTTCAATCGGCGAGCTCAAGGTTTGCCTGCAAGAGTGGGGCGTACCCATTCAGAGATACTCGGCCCGATCGCTTAGAACGACAATCCCACCTGCCCTGAACATCGGTGACTTGGTCATAGTCGACAATGAAACGCACATACTCATAGTCACGGGCATCGACTGGGCACTCAAGAAGATACGAGTCACTGACCACCACGGCAGCTTGAATTGGGACAAGAAGCACAAGAAGTGGGTTGGCAAGACAGATTTCTTCTGTAACAGGGAGCTTGTAGACTACCTTCAGAATTACCTTGGTCAGTCATCCTGCCGCATAGTCCACATGCCGAGCGTGATTAAGAACTGCATGGACCTGAAGCAGTACGAGTCAAACGACAGCACTGTTGGTCACAGACCTGATCGCTACCACGGGATTCACTGCTGCTGGCATGAGAATATCGGCGGCACGTGGCCGTGGACGGATAACCCGACGCCATATGCCTGTCTGAGCTGGTCCGAGCCCGGCCGCACCACCAAGGATTCGTTGATCCTTCCACGGATAAACCTCGCAGCCTGTTCCTCAGCCGTCGCTGTCTGGGCCTGCACGACCAATCTCTATTCCTGGGGCACAAGGGTGGCGCAGGTCTTGGGTTCTACCGATGACGGTGTAACTTGGGATACGCTGGGCGACAATACTCTGGACTCGGTAGACATGCCCTGGGCCACAAATCAGCGGAAGGTCAGGTTGGCCTTTGTGTACACCGGCGCCATAATGAAGGACACATTCTGGTGCATTGACCATTTCCGGGTAATTGCCAGGCCGACGCGCGATACCGACATCAGCGTCTCGCAGATCAAGGTGCCGGGCGGCCACGGCACGGATAGCCTCCCGCTGACGATTCCGGGTCAGACCATCGTCCCCGAGGCCTTCGTGTGGAATTGCGGGAAGCACGACGAGAGTGTGTTGTTCACCTTCGAGATCGACGGTGGCAGCACCTACATTGACACGGTACGGCTGAATCTGTTCCCGTACCTGGACACTTGCGTCCGATTCGCGCCTTGGACCGTCACGACCGGAAGTCATACTGCCGTCTGCTACGCCAGCCTGCCCGGTGACGAATGCTTGGCCAATGATACGGTGACCCAGAACTTCCTGGCGGTCGGCGACACCTGGGCTCAGCTCAGCAAGATCTACGGGGACGTCGGATTCAAGGCCGGTGCCGCCCTCACCACTGTGGACGCGGGCAACATCTACTGCGCACCCGGTTCCGGCACTGCCGGTAGGAAGGCGAAGTACTACTTCTCAAAGTACATCGTTTATCAGAATCTCTTCTACCCGCGTTGCCCGACCCCGTCCAAGTTCCTCACCGGGGCCGGGTTGACCTATCCCGGGAACGGGAATTACATGTATGCTGAAAGAGGCGGCAATAAGAACTACTTCTGGCGATACGATATAACGAGTAACACCTGGCAGCAGCTACCCGACGCTCCGTTCAAGATCGGCAAAGGCGGGGGGCTGGCGTACGGAGGCGACAACTACGTCTATCTGCTGCGGGGCAACAACAAGACGAACTTCGCTCGATACCATATCCCGGATAGCTCGTGGGAAACGCTCCCGCCAATACCCGTCAGGGTCAGGGCTGGCGGCAGCCTGGTGTGGGCTAGGGGTGACACGCTCTACGCGATGCCTGGCGACGGCAACGACGATTTCTACCGGTATGTTCAAACCACGGGGACTTGGACTCCACTTACTCCATTGCCTGTGAGTGTTGGCGCCGGGGGCGCGCTCGCGTACTACCCGCCAGGCAACAAGATATACGCTTTCGTGGGCATGGACGGGAAGAGGGACTCGTTCTACATGTATGATATCCAGTGGAATACTTGGACCCGCAAACACCACACGCCCGCCCGCCAGCGCAATGGTGCCAGGATCGCTTACTGCAATTACGCCATATACGGCGGCCTCGGCATGGGCACGAGCAAATACCTCTGGCGTTACTCGCCGCCGCCGGAGACTCTGCTACAGAAAGGGGACCGAAAGGTCGAGCCTATCGAAGAGGCTGCGCGCCAATCACAACCGGCCGTTGGCGCGCCCGACCGCAGTTTCAGCCCGGGAGAACTGCTCACCTATGACCCGACCGACAAGTACACGCCGCAGTACTCTCCTGACGGCGTGTGGATTGCATACACGGCCTACGATTCGGTGCGGGATTGCATCGCGCTTTACCGGATTCCCGCGAACGGCGGGCTCATACAACCCCTGAGCTCGGACAGCGGCAGCTACGAGGACCCGGAGTGGGCGAGCAGCGGTTCCTGGCTGGTCGCAGCGGGTGACGACGGCCTCTACAAGATCGCGGTCGGCACTCCGCCCCTGCGCCTGGCGCAGGGCATGGTTTCCGGTCCTCGTGTATTCGGAGGCGACACCTGGATTCTGTACGACAGGTGGGACGCGACTGCGCACACGCATCAAGTACGCAAAGTGCGGTGGGACGGCACCAATGACGTCTGTCTGACACCGGATGCCAACGAACGCATGGAGCCGGTCCCCATCTCCGGGTCGGCGTTCGCATGCGTCAAGCTCAAGGAGGACGTCTACCAGCTTGCCAGAGATTCTGCAGGCGTTGAGACCTGGTTGACTTCGGGCTACAATGACAACGGCGGGCTCGACATATCGCCCAACCATCAATGGTTGACCTACACGAAGCTGGACGAGTCCGGTTTCTGGCAGGTGTACAAGATGCGCGTGATTGGAACCGAGGAGACGAGAGTCACCGACGGCACGTGCGATTGCGAGTCACCGGTATTCTCGCCCAACGGCCAGTACATCGCGTACACCAAGTGGCCGGTCGATTCGACGGGTTCAAGCGAGTTCAGCCAGGTGTGCTACAAGGACGTGATCAACCCCGTTGCTGAGGTGGCGCTGAATAGCGCGGACGCGGAGCGGGAGAATCCAAGCTGGTCACCTAACTGCCAGTACATCATCTACGAGATCACGTCTGAGTCGGGAACGCTCGGCCCGAATCCGAAGAAGTCGAAGCAGATCGGTCGGGCACGTACGCGCATCAAGTCCCTCACGGGTGTTGAGGAGATCAGCGGTCTGCCCAGAGCCTTCGCGCTCTACCAGAACCGGCCCAATCCCTTCGGCAGGGCAACGACTATCCGCTATGCGATACCGATACCGTCGTACACCGAACTCAACATCTACGACGTTACCGGGAGAACCGTCACGAGGCTGGTCCAGTCCGAGCAGAAGCCGGGCTACTACTCAGTTGCCTGGAAGGGCAAGGACATGCGCGGACGCAGCGTCGCGGCCGGCACTTACTTCTACGTGCTGAAGTCGAACGGCAAGATCGCGCAGAAGAGGATGCTGTTGGTGAGGTAACGGTCAGCGTCTAGCCTACAAGCGGGGCGGGCTTGAGCCTGCCCCGCTTGCGGTTCCGCGTCTGTCACGGACGCGTCGCCGCGCGGTGGGGCCAATCTCCGGCGGCCAAGGTCAACAAGCCGATTCACGGACAAAGGTGACAGCTAGCGAACGGGACAACCAGAGGCGCGATGCGAGCGCAGAGATGCGCGCTTGCGGCTCAGTCGATGTTCGTCACACCAAAGAGGGTTACGGCGATGGCGTGGAGCGCGTCGCCGTCGAGTGATTTGGCTTCGTACAAGTCAATGAGGTCCGACACGGCCATGGCGAGGGATTTGGCTGTGTAGTTGCGGCAGAGGCGGCCGAGTTTCTGGACAAAGGCAAAGTAGGCAACAAACTGACTACCGGGAATCGCGCGCGCGGCGAGGACCGGCCTCAGCCCGTCGGCAATCTCAGCCGCTTGAGCAGAGCCGCTTTCTGTTTGGCCGCCTGCTGTTCGACCGTACCGGCGCGAGCACGGGAGACGCGGCCCTTCTTGAGCGCCTTTTCGTAGGAGCGGCGCGGGAGACGCCGAGCCTTTGGCCCGCGCTTCTTTCCGGCGACGGGAGGCACGACTGTGGGGTTGGCATATCCGTGCTGCTCGAAGCGCAGGAAGCAGTCGCCAAGCAGTCCCTGCAGCAGCCCGGACTCGAGACCTAGGTTGACCCACTTCCGGATGACAAGCTCGATAGCCTGGGCGAGCGGCTCTCCGGTTTCGCTCCGGAACGCCTTAACCAACTCATGCACGTAGCGCCGGTACACGTTGACTTCTATGATCGCAACCCCGGCGTCCACTATGCGTCGTTCGACCCTGGCTTTGACGAGCCGCCAGGCCGTGCCCGCGCTCATACCGAAGACGGACAGGGTCCAGCCATAGGTGCGGATGCGGGTCAGGATTGCCTGGGTTTGGTCGGTCAGGAGCAGCGGTCTCACCGGGTTTTGCCCTTCAGAATGCGATGCGGGAAACGGCAGTTGAACGAATCTGGTGCAGGGGTCATAACACCTGTATTATCTGCTGGTTGTGCTGCAATGCAAGGGCGATAATTCAAGGGTAGGGGTCATTGGGACAGCAGTTCCACCCTTAGCTCTACCCGCAGCTCGACCCATTGCTGCTTCGGTCGCCGTACCCGGTGCTCCACCCGTGGCTCTACCAACTGCTTCACCCGTTGCCTCACCGGTTGCTGCTCCCGCCGCTGTACCGGCTGCTACTCCCGTTGCTTCACCGGTTGCGGCATCCGTAGCTCTACCCGTAGCTGTACCTGAAGCTGTACCCGTAGCTCTACTCACGGTTCTACCCGTAGCGCCACCGGTAGCTCGATCCGTTGCTCTACCCGCAGTTCTACCGATAGCTTCACCTGTCGTTCGACCTGCTGTTCCAGCCGCTGCCGGTTCCACTCCACAACCGGCCAGAGGAACAACCAACTCGTAAGTGGCTTGACAGATGGACTGAAAAGATGTATAACAGAGCCGGGTTCGCTGACTGGCCATCCCCAAATAGGAGGTATTGTGAAGAAGCTGTTCCTGCTAGCACTGCTGATGCCGGCGCTGTCGCTGGCAATCAGTGATATGAAGTGGTTCGACGTGAACCACTGGAAGGTGCTGTTCGGCAACGACGGCCGATGGGGATACAATCCCCAAGGCTCGGGCTCTGCCGCCGGCTCCTGGCCGCAACCGCTTCAGAACTACTACGTCTTCGGTGCCGGCGCCTGGGTCGGCGCAATCATGGACTCGGTCTCCCCGGAAACGCTCACCACCGTGTTCTACAACCCGAATTCCGGCGGAACTGAAGGATACCCGACTCTCTGCCGCTACTGGCGCGAGGGCACCGGCGACTCGCTCGACCGCATCTACGTGTACCCCGGAGATTGGCCGCCGCCGCTCAGCCGCTTCCCGATGGGGCCGCAAGTCCCGCGCTCGGACATGGACATGTGGTGCTGCTTCTGCGACTCGAACCCTGCCAACCATATCTCTCCCGGCCGACCACTGGGCATCGACGTCTACCTTACCGTCTTCGGCTATGGCGACTCGCTGGCCCGGGACTTCTTCTTCCTCAAGTACGAACTCGCCAACTACTCGGGCGACTCGATTCACGATGCCTACTTCGGCGCGGTGCTCGATGCCGACATCGGCGACGCAACCGACGACATGGCCGGCCTGATACTCGACCACACCTACGTGGTTGGACAGGAAACCATCAGTGTGCAGAACACCGGCTTCGCGTACGACTACAACAACTACGAAGCGAGTGGTTCGACCTGGGAGTCGGGTACGCCCGGCGCCGTCGCTGTCATGTTGCTCGACTCGCCGGATTCGCTCGGACTGACCGCATTCAAGGTGTATCTGCTCAACGCCGAGCCGACGAATGACTCCGCGCAGTATCTGACACTGGCTGGGTACAACTTCCAGACCGGCGCGTACGCACCCTACGACTCGCTCGACTCCGTCCCTGGTGACAAGCGCATGCTCCTCGCCACCGGCCCCTTCGACCTTGCCCCCGACTCGGTTCTGACGTTCTCGTATGCGGTCATCGGCTCGCCCTTCGGCGACTCGGGCCAGGCCCCCTCGGAACGCGACACGTCGGAGCTTGCCCTGCGCTGCAAATGGGCGCGCGACTACTTCGAGCAAGTGACCGGAGTCACCGAGCAGCCGCCGACCCCGCGCAACGTCCAGCCAATCGCTACCGTCGTCCGCGGCGTGCTATTCCTCGGGGACTGTCCCCGCACGGGGACTGTCCCCAAAGCTGCTCTCCTCGACATCAGCGGCAGGAAAGTGTTGGACCTGAACTCCGGCGCAAACGACGTCAGCCGCCTCAGCCCCGGCGTCTACTTCGTGCGGGAAGTACAGGCGCAAGCTCAAGCCCAAGCTATGCGGAAGCTCATCATCGCGCGCTAGCTGAGAGCGGTCCGGCCGATTTCGGCGTCATTGCTCGGCTCGATCTGCGTTGCAAAGTACCTCTCGTTGTTCACCAGGAAGCACCGGCAGACGTATCCTCACTTGTGTAGTCACCTGCGTCGGCACGTATGTCGTCCGCTCTATCTCAACCCGGATTTCAACCTTGGTCTTGAGCTGTATCCATCGCTGTTCGGTTGGTTGTTTCCGAACTCGTTCCGTTCATCGTTCCCGGCGTTGTTCCGCTTCGTCTTCCTCGCGTCGTTCCGCGCGATGTAGCTACACCTCAATCCTAACCTCTACCCTAACCTGGCCGTGTCCAAGCTGCGGGGGAGGCATAGGAGGGGTCGGAAAGGGGATAGGGGCTAGGGTCTTGGGATTATGGAACTTAGGGCAGATTCGGGCCGCCAGCAGAATGTGTAGTATACTACATATGCAGGAATTTGAATAATCGCCCCGCCTGATGCACACGAACGAGGCGCTGACCGACCTTCGCGAAGACATGGCCATGCGGTACGAGGTGGCGATGGGGAATTGGGGACAGTCACCTATTACGGAGCGATGTCGAGGCGCGACGCGGCCAGTGGCCGCAAAGATAGTCGGTCACATATTCCGCAAGCACGCGGATAGAACGTCGTAGCTTTGACGTGCGGAGGTTTGAGGTGTTCGCGCCGGATGCTATACTCATCGTAGAGCTATGGCGCTGAATTCCTCCATCGAATGGACTGAGGCGACGTGGAACCCCGTGACGGGTTGCTCGCACATCAGCGCCGGTTGCGCGCACTGCTATGCGGAGCGGTTCGCGCTGAGGCTGCAGGCTGCGGGCATGCAGAAGTACCGGAATGGGTTCCAAGTAACAAAGCACGAGGACGAACTACTCACCCCGCAGGGATGGAAGAAGAACCGGATGGTCTTCCTCTGTTCAATGGGCGACCTGTTCCACGAGAGAGTACCGTCCGGGTTCATACGGCGCGTGTTCGATGTGATGAAGTCCTGCCAGCAACACAGATTTCAGGTTCTCACCAAGCGCAGCAAGAGACTTCGGCAGTTGGCACACCTGCTGCCGTGGCCGGAGAACATCTGGATGGGCGTGACGGTCGAGGACGCACTCAACCGAGACCGGGTTGCGGACCTCCAAGCCGTGCCGGCCAGAGTGCGGTTCCTCTCCTGCGAGCCGTTGCTTGAAGACATCCGCCGGCTGCCGCTCGACGGCATCGACTGGGTAATCGTCGGTGGCGAGTCCGGACCCGGGGCAAGGCCGATGAGGAAGGAATGGGTCCTTTCGATCAAGAAGCAGTGCGAGAAGGCGGGCGTCGCGTTCTACTTCAAGCAATGGGGCGGAGTCCGTAAGCATCTGAACGGCCGCGAACTCGAGGGCCGGACGTGGGACGACATGCCGATTGCGGCTGAGCGCCCGTCAGTATCCGGTCTGTTCGAACCCCAGCCCTCGGTCGCTGTCCGCGACTAGCTTTCGCCGATGAAGCGGCAGGGGCGCGTGAGCGCCCCTGCTTCGCTTGCCAAGCGGTTCTACTTGATGTGCATCAGCCCGAGGCCGTGCGGATCGTAGGAGAGGGGCTGCCAGTCGGCGTTGGCCTTCCGCCCCGGCTGTTTGCGCCGGAAGTTGAGGCCCCAGACATCGCCCGGCTTCGCGGCCACGCCGAACTGGGCGAGCGGTAGTCTGGCTTCAACTGACCAGTGGTTCTTGTCCTTCGCCGCCTTAACGTCCACGTCGGCACTCCACCCCATGTCCACGTCCTTCTTGCCTTCCGGGCTGACCGCTATCTTCTGGTCGAGCACGACCGCATTCGGATTGAAGTAGACCTGGTAGATGTCACCCTTCGACGTGTCGGGCAGGAGGAACCAGCCGACGCAGTCATCGAGGTGCACGCCCTTGTCGCGTTCGCTGGCATTGGCCATGACGCTCTCCGGGTTCGGGTCGAAGCAGACGACGGCGAGGTACAGGTTCGCGGAGTCGGCTGCGAAGTAGAACCGGACTGAGTCGGTCTTCATCGCCTCACTGTCATTGGTGAAGAGGCGCGTAACCGGCTTCTGCCACAGCTTCTCGGTGACCTTGCCGTCAATCGCCGGCGGCTTCTTGACAAAGCTGCACCGGGCGGTACGGGCTACGTCGAACGACGCCTTGACCGGTGTCGACTTCCCTTTGGCGTAGGGGAAGTTGAGGGTCAGTTTGGGCACGGGGAACGGCCGGCCCACGCCGGCGACCGCAAACCGGTACTCGGCCTCGGCCCCGGGCGCGACGCTCACGGCGACCGTTCTGGGCGAACCACTCCAACCGGCTGACACGTCCCAGCGGAGCGTATCCTCTAGCGGAGTCTCAAATGGCTGGTTCTTAACGATGAGCGTCACGGTATCAGCCGCCGTCAGGTCCTCGCCTATGAGCACGGGCTCGCGGAACCGGAGCCCGGCGAGCGCGTTCCGGTCCACGGACTGCACGTCCGCCCACGTTACGTCGTCCCACTTCCGTTTCTCTCCGCCGAGCAGCACCGGCTCGATGACGATACCTTTCTTGTCGTCCACGGTCACGAGCATCCAGTGGTACAGGATGCCGGTCAGGCCCGGCTCGGCTTCGGCGCCGGAGCTGCCGATTGCCGTGTACTTGATGCCGTCGAAGGTGGCGCTGTAGTAGTAGTGGTTGTGGCCGTTGAACACCGCGTCCACGCCATAGGCCTTGAACAGGCTGTGGAGCGTATCCGGCTTGCCATCGGCAACGGTGGCGGTCCAGAACGGCTTGTGGAAGAAGACAAACGTGAATCTCGCCTTGCTGGTTCCGGCCAGGTCGGCTGCCAGCCAGTCGAGCTGTTCAGCGGGCAGCTGGTCGCTCGATTCCCAGCGGCTCACGTCCAGCACTATGAAGTGCATGCCCTTGTAGTCGAACGAGTAATAGGGCTTGCCCGCGTTCCGTTCGTAGGCGCCGAGGGCGTTGTCGAAGGTGATGTCGTGGTTGCCCGGCGTGTAGTAGAACGGCACCTTGAGCGGAGCCACAATCGCCTTGTACTCGGCCCACTCCTCGGCTAGCTTCGCAGTGTCGGTCTGCTGGTAACCTTCAATATAGTCGCCCACGCTCATAACAAACTCGGGCTTTGCCTTCGCGATTTCAGCCACGACCTTCTCGTGGATGCTGTCCTGATAACCGCCGGTCCGGTCCCCGATAATCGCGAACCTGACCGGCGCCGCAACCGCCACCACCGCCAGCAGCAACACTGCTAGGAACGCCACTCTTTTCATCTGCATTGCCTCCCGCTAACTCCTAACGCCTAACTGCTAACTCTTCAGGAACACCGCCGCCAACACGCCCGCGAATACGAGCGCGGGCAGCATGTTCAGAACCTTGAGTTGCTTGATCTCCAGAATAGTAATACCCAGCCCGATGAGAATCAACCCTCCCGCGGCCGAGACTTCGTTGACCACCACTTCCGACATCACGGCGTGCAGCGAACCCGCAAGCAGGGTCAACCCGCCCTGGTAGATGAGCAGTGGGATGACTGAGAAGAGGACGCCGATGCCGAGCGAAGCGGCCAGCGCCAGAGAAGCGAATCCGTCCAGCACTGACTTGGCCGCGAGCAGGTTCGGCTTGCCGCCCAGGCCTTCCTCGATTGCGCCAAGCACTGTCATCGAGCCCATACAGAAGAGCAGGAACGCCGTCACCAACCCCTCGGCGAAGCGACTCCGTTCAGGAGCAGGACTATCTACCACCAAGGCACCAAGACTCAAACGTCCCGATTGGGATTCCAGTTGCTGTCCGCTTCGTGCTTTCGTGTCTTCGTGGCGAGTTCCCTTCTTCTCCAGTTTCCTCCTCAGCCATTCACCGAATCGGTTGAGGAGCCGGTCGATGTCGAGCAGTTCGCCCGTGATAGCGCCCAGTACGATTGAGAAGACGAGCACCAGCAGGCTCTTCGTCTTCGCGGCCATCGTGAACCCGATGAACAGCGTGAACAGACCGATGCCCTGGAACGCGACCGTGGTGAACCGCTTGGGCAGACGGGCATGGAAGGACAGGCCGATCAGGCTGCCGGCGATCACTGCTCCCACGTTGATCAGCGTGCCGACGAATCTCATCGTGGTCTACCCGGATTCCGAGATAGGAAACCACGGATGCACACTGATTCACACAGATGCAGGACTCGCCTCCAAGTCATACGGAAGGGCCGGCGGTCTTCGATTCGGCCATGAATCTGTGTCCATCTGCGTTGGTCGCCGCGACCCCTGTCCGACAGTGCATCTGTGGTTAACAGTCTCCGTTTCCGGCCTTCTACTGGAACCGATTCCAGCCCGGATGCCCGGGGTCGGGAGCCCCACCGAGATCGATGAAGGCAGTCTCGACGTTGAGCCGGTGCGCTTCTTCGTTCTGCTCTCGGTTCGCGTAGGTCATATCCGCGCAGCCTGACAGGGCTTCGGCCGCATTGCGTCCCGCGGCAATCGCGGCTTCCACCCGGCGCTGAAGTTCAGCGAGGTACGCGCGGTCGGCGTCGAACCGGGCACCAACTTCGGCTTTGCCGCTGGCCGGTCTACCGTGTCCTGGCACAAGCACAGTGACGTCGAGTTGCGCTAGCCGGTCCAGAGTCTCGCGGTACACCTTCAGGTTGTCCATCACGAGTGGAATCTCGATGTCGCTCAGCATGTCCGCAGCCCAGAGCGTCGCTTCGCTTGCGTCGTAGACGACCAGTTGTTCGGGTGCATGGCCCGGCGCGTGCAGGAGTTCGGTTGTCTCTTCCCCGACCTGGAGCTCGAGCCGGTCGGTGAATGCCTGGTCCGCCTCACGCATCAGGAACGGCATGTCACGCTGGACGCCCGACTGCCGCTCCCACTCTGTTACCTGGTGCTCAATGCGCGTCCCGGACTCAGCCAGGACCGCGACGCTTTCCTGCTGCTGGACCACCGGCACGCCCGGGAAGTACTCAGGGCCCAGGACGTGGTCCCAGTGGCTGTGAGTCACCACGAGGTATGTCGGCCTCGCGCCGCGTGCGTAGATGTGGGAGCGCAACAGGTCTACCTCGTCGGCAAACAGGCCGGCATCGACAAGCACCGCATCTCTTCCCCTTATCAGCACGCCGGCATTGTATGCCATCGCGCGGGTATGCAGCACAGCCAGGCTGGGTGTCAGTTGGCGCAGACTCGGTTCCGCGCTCATGGCTTGTGCCCGACTTCACGATAGCGAAAACATCCAACCAGGTGATCATTGACCATCCCGGCCGCCTGCATGAAGGCGTAGCAGATGGTCGAACCGACGAAGCGGAAGCCGCGCGCCTTGAGGTCCTTGCTCATCGCGTCCGACTCAGCGCTGCGCGCCGGAAGCTGCTTGAGCGTGCGCCACCGGGTCTTCTTCGTCTTGCCGCCGGTGAACTGCCAGATGTAGTGGTCAAAGCTGCCGAACTCTCTCCGCACTTCAAGGAAAGCCCGGGCGTTCGCTATCGTAGCCTCAATCTTCATCCGGTTGCGGATGATGCCGACATCGGCCAGCAGCACCTTCACCTTCCGGCCGTCATACTCCGCCACCTTATGTGGGTCGAAGTTGCTGAATGCCTTCCGGAAAGCCTCGCGCTTCCTCAGGACAATCGCCCAACTCAAGCCGGCCTGGAACGCATCCAGCACGAGAAACTCGAACAGCTTCCGGTCGTCGTGGAGCGGCACACCCCACTCGGTATCGTGGTATCGAATCATCTGCTCGTTGCCCTCGGGCCACGGGCAGCGACGGGCCAGTTTCACGGCTGCAGTTCGTCCAAGCATGGTGTTGGCAACTTACCCCAAAGCGGGTGCTGCGTCAAGTTGAGCCGCCTTGACCTTACACGCGGCGTCTTCTATGCTTCTCCGGCGACAGGGCCGCTGCTCAGCAAGGCCGGCCCTTGCCGCCGGTCCCGAGGTTTCGTCGAGAGGATACCCGCTGCTTCACTTCAGCTCCCGCGAGTTACGCCTGCGCCTGTCTTCGGGTCATTCGCTCCGCTGCTGCCGCTTCCCCGGCCGCTGGATGACGGAGTCGGAGCTCGACCGGCTGCGCGATCACGTCAAGTCCATCACCGTCGCCCGGCTGGGAGCGCTGCCGGCCTACGGCGTGTTCCTTCCCGGCCGCGAGGCCTGGCGCAACCGAATTGTTACCTGTCTCTACGCCCGGGACCACACGCCGGTCGCGTTCAGCACCGTGGTGTCCTACACGCTGGCGCTCGACGGCCGCGTCCACAACGTGTTCCAGCTCGGCCTGGTCGTCGCCAGCGGTCGTTCCGCGCAGCGCACCATCGGCCCGCTCTACTCCTACCCGCTCGCCTACATTCTGGCGCTGCGCGGGTTCCGGCAGTATTGGATTGCCCAGACGTCAATGATACCGAACCTCATCGGCTTCGTCGCCGACACCTTCGTGGACGTCTTCCCACACTACCGCCACCGCCGCCCTCCGGCGCGCGGGGTCCGGGACATCGCGCGGCTCCTCGTTTCCGAACACGGCGAGGAATTCGGCACTGAGCCGGAGAGCCGGTTCAACGAAGAGACATTCGCGGTCAGCCACTGCTACGACGGCGCGGCAGGACTGCTGCGCAAGTCGTGGGACGACGTCGCGAAACACCGTGATCCGCGCTGCAACGAGCTCTGCCGCCGGTCGCTTGACTACGACCGCGGCGACGACTTGCTGCTGATCGGCCGCGTCAACCTCGCGATGCTGCTCCGCCGCACGGTGGGGAAGATCGTCAGACACCGATGAGCGGGCTCGACGCGGTTGTCCTCCGTCCCTGGCAGCCGGCCGATAACGAAGCGCTTGTCAACATCGCCCGCACGATGTCGCTGCCTGCCCGGGTCCGGCTCGGTATCGACCGCGCCCCCGACTTTCCCGCGTTCTGCCGGAGCGCCGGCGACGACTTCGACATCGTCGTCGCCGAGGTCGATGGTCGGGTCGCCGGCTTCATGGAAACCCGCCGGTTCAAGTTCCGGCTCCGGGGCAACCCGGTGCGGGTTGCCTACCTCGCGCTTGTCGGCGTCGAGTCGGGCAGCCGCGGTCTCGGCCTCTTCCGGCGTCTGACTGCCGAGGTCGAGCGACGCACCCGGGAAGCCGACGCGGACCTCGCCCTCGGACTGGTGAACGCCCGCAACCCGCGGATGTCAGGCTATCTCGCCGCCAACCGCGCCGACATCGTCATTGGCCGCCGGATTGTCGTCGCTTCGGTGTTGCTCGGTCAGCGCCATCGGATCGCGCCCGACCTCGCCATCGGCCCAGCCGCTCCATCGGACCTTGGCGAAATCGCGCAACTGGTCGGGCGAAGCTACGAACGGCACATCCTGACGCCGGTCGTCGACGAAGCCGCTCTCGCTGCCCTCGGTGCGGAAAACATCACAGTCTGCCGCGACCGCGGCCGCATCGTCGCGACGCTCGGGACCTGGGACCAGCGTGCGCTCCGCCGGATCATGGTCGTCGGCTACGGCTGGGCTGAACGCGGACTTCGCCAACTGCTCAACCTGGCCGGAGGGCTGACCCACATCGCCCGGCTGCCCGCACCCGGCGAGGAACTGCGGGTTCTGTACGCAGCGTACGCTGCCGCCGAGCCGGGCAGCGAAGGCGCGTTCGCCGGCCTGCTCCGGTCCGTCTGCAACCGCTGTGCCGGCCAGGGCTATCACGCCCTGCTGCTCGGGCTGCCCGAAGACGACCCGCTGGCGGCAACGACCCGCGGTCTCCGGCAGTTCCGGAACGTCGACCTGCCGGTCGTCATCCCGCGCGACGTCAACCTGCGCGCCCTCCTCGGCGCGGGCCCGCCGTCGGTCCGCTTCGAGTACGCCTTTGCCTAGCCGCACTTACGCCCGCTTGACTCGGACGGGCTGACCGCCTACAATAGCCCAACCGTTGGACAACGCTAATAGTTCCCCTCGCGGAGACAAATGAAGCAGGGCGCAAGCTGCAGCCATTCCATTTCGGTCGAGGACGTCGACCCGCTCGCCCTGCTCGGCCCGGCCGACGTCAACCTGACGACCTTGTCCAAGCACTACAAGACGGCGATTGTCGTGCGCGACGGCCGCATCATGCTCTCCGGCCCCAAGGCCGAAGAATCGGAACTGATGGGACTGCTTGACCGACTGCTTTCCCGCGTTCGCCGGGGCGAGCCATTGAGCCCGGAACTGATAAACGCCGAGGTGGACCGGCTCCACCGCAGCCGCCAACCGGGCACGGGCGAGAACGAGCCAGACGTACTGGCCATCCGCACTCCGCGCAAGGCGATATTCGCCAAGACGCGCAACCAGCGCGTCTATTTGCAGGCGGTTCAGCGCAACGACATCATCCTCGCGGTCGGCCCGGCCGGCACCGGCAAGACCTATCTCGCGGTCGCCGCCGCGCTCGAATCCCTCGTGTCCGGGCACTCCAGCCGTATCGTCCTCACCCGCCCCGCGGTCGAGGCCGGCGAATCGCTCGGCTACCTGCCCGGGACCTTCAAGGAGAAAGTCGACCCCTACCTGCGTCCGCTCTACGACGCCTTGTTCGACATGATGCCGATGGAACGCGTCCAGCGCCTGATTGAACAGGAAATCATCGAAGTCGCGCCGCTCGCGTTCATGCGCGGTCGGACCCTCTCTGACGCCTACATCATCCTCGACGAGGCGCAGAACACGACCTCGACCCAGATGCGGATGTTCCTCACCCGGCTCGGCTGGAACTCAAAGGCGATTGTCACCGGCGACATCACCCAGATTGACCTTGACGCGGCCCACACCTCCGGCCTGATTGAGGCGGTTGAGCGGCTGAACGGCGTGACCGGCATCAGCATCGTCCACCTCACCGACGCGGACGTGGTTCGCCCGCCGCTAGTTTCGCGCATCATCCGGGCGTATGAGAACCGCCCGGCCCCGGATGCGCCCTGAAATCTTCGGCACGCAGGACCAACGCCTGCGCGCCGACATCCGACGTTTCTGCCGGCTCATCACGGCGCGATGGGGACAGTCCCCAGGGCCCGAGTCAATCACCGGGGACTGTCCCCGTTCCGTCAATGTCATCTTTGTCACCGACCGGGAGATTCATGCGCTCAACCGCCGATTCCTGCACCGCGACCGACCGACCGATGTCATCTCGTTCAACTGCGACGAACCAGGGCTCCCGGGCGAACCTCATCTGCTCGGCGAGGTCTACATCTCCCGCGACCGAGCGCGAGAGCAGGCGCGTGAATACGGCGTCTCATACGCCTCCGAACTCCGCCGCCTCGTCCTCCATGGCCTACTCCATCTGCTCGGGCTCACCCACCGGCAGATGGAACCGTACTACGGCAAGTACCTCCGACGCGACCGCGGAAGCGGCGCGCGGAATATCTAATGACGAATTCCTAATGTCTAGTCAAGTCCCAATACCCAATGACCCGCAGTCCTTCGGGCATTCCCTCAATTGGGGCTTGATTGGGAATTGGGAATTGGGAATTAGGAATTCCGTCCTCTAGCCGTGCTCTGGTATCTCCTCGCCATCGTTGTCCTCCTTGCCGGCTCCGCCTTCTTCTCCGGCTCGGAGACCGCCCTCTTTTCGCTCACCCCGGGCAAGCGCGAAGAGCTGAGAACCAGCCGTCCCCATGCATCCCGCCGCGTGGACAGCCTGCTTTCCGACCCCGGCCGCCTGCTCGGCACACTTCTGCTCGGCAACCTGATCGTCAACACCGCCGCGTCCGGGGTCTTCACTCTCACGCTCCTCGCCCTGGCCCGACGCAGCGGCACGAACGAAGCCCTGCTGCTCGGTGCCGGCGGCATCGTGATGACCGTAGTCCTGCTCATCTTCTGCGAAGTCACGCCCAAGGTAATGACGAGCCGCAATCCCGGCTCCTTCGCGCCGCTCGTCGCCGGGCCGGTCCGAGTTGCACGGGTAGTGCTGCTGCCTTTCACGACGTTACTCATGAAGGTCAGCCGCCGCGTGACTCCTAAGCAACACGAACCGGCCATGCTGTCCGACGACGAACTCCACACGATGATCGACGTCGGCAAGCAGCGAGGAGTGATATTCGGGTCCGAAGAAGAAATCCTGACCAACCTCGTCGGGCTCGAGAAGCGAACCGTATCCGAAGTCATGACCCCGCGGATAGACATTGTTGCAGTGCCTGAGAACGTGACCGTCCGCGAGGCGACTGCCATCTGCCGCAATGCCGGTTTCTCCCGCGTCCCGGTGTACCGCGACACGATTGACCATGTCAGCGGCACTGTCTATGCCAAAGACCTGCTCAGCGCCGATGACTCGAACGCGCCGGTCTGCTCGCTGTGCCGGCCGGCGTTCTTCGTGCCGGAGGTAAAACACCTGCCCCCGCTGCTCGACGAACTCCGCCGCAAAGGCTCGCACATCGCGGTCGTGGTTGATGAGTTCGGCCAGACATCAGGGTTGGTCACACTTGAAGACCTGCTCGAAGCCGTGTTCGGCGAGATTATCGACGAGCACGACGTGGTCGAAGAACTGCCCTACTCCAAGCTCGACGAGCGCAGCTACCTGGTTGACGGCGAGATTGACCTGGCAACACTCAACCGGCTGTTCCGCCGCGCGTTCACCGGGCTTGAGCACGAACGTCTCTCCGCCTTTGTCCAGGACAAACTCGGCCGGCTTCCCAGCGAGGGCGACATCATCACCCATCGCACCCTTGAAATCACCGTGAAGGAGACCGCCGGCCCCAAGCTCGAGAAGGTCCTGATACGGAAGAAGAAGTGATGGGAATCCACCACCAAGACACAAAGACACAAAGAGGACGCTCGGACAGGCTGCCTCGTCCGGTCATTCTACACTCTGCATTCTGCATTCTGACTTCTGCCTTCGTCTGGAACTTGGTGTCTTGGTGTCTTTGTGGTGAGAATCCGGTGCCCTGATGGAACTGCTGTTCGGCTTCTTCCTGATTCTCGCCAGCGGCTTCTACTCCGGTTCCGAGACTGCGCTCTATCGCGCCAACTGGATTCGTCTGACCAACTGGGCGAGCCACAACATCGCCGGCGCCAAGGTGGCACTCCAGCTTCTCGACCGGCGCGAGACCACGGTCGTCGATACGCTCGTCGGCGCCAATCTCTGCAACGTCTTCGCCACCGTGCTCTTCTCGCGTTTCTTCGCGGCACGCTACGGACCGGCGTACGCCATGGTCGCCGTCGTCCTCGTCGTCGGCCTTACAATCATCCTCGGCGACTATGTGCCCAAGGCAATTGCCCAGGCGTTTCCCGACCGCTGGCTCCGGCAGACCGTGCTGCCGCTGTCCGTCAGCCGCGTCGTATTCGCCCCCGCGGGCTTCATCCTCTCCGGCATCACCCGCCTCCTTGTCGGCCCGTTCACCCGCTCCGGCCAGCGGTTCACGCTCACCCGGCAGGATTTCCTCGCCGCCCTGCGGAAACGCGATGCCGAATCCGGCTCGGCCAGGCTCGTCACCGAAATGGTCTCCCGGCTCTTCCGCTTCTCGGCCATGAAGGTTTCGGAAGTCGGTATCCCGCTTGCGCAGGTCGAAGCCGTGCCCCACGACGCAGGCCTGAACGACGTGCTCGCGGTCATCAACGAGCACGGCTTCTCGCGCATCCCGGTCTATCAGGGTGACATCACGAACATCACCGGCATCATCGTGGCGAAGGACCTGCTGGCGGCCCCGGCCTGGCGCATCCGCAAGATACCGCGCGTCAACGAGAGCGACCGCGCCATGGAAGTCCTGCGCCTGATGCAGCGCCGCGGCGAACACCTAGCGGTCGTCGAGGACGCAAGCCACCAAGTCACCGGTATCGTCTCGCTCGAAGACCTACTCGAAGAGCTCGTCGGCGAGATCCGCTCCGAAGACTAACAGACATTCACCACAAAGCACGCCCTGAGCGCAGCCGAAGGGACACCAAGACACCAAGACCCGAGCAGAACCGGAACCCGGGCAGTTGCCCTTCCGGGCCTTTGTGCCTTTGTGTCTTGGTGGTAAGAACTCGGGTCTGACTCCATGCGAAGAATCGTCAGAGCTGAAGCCATTTGCCTGCGGGTCCAGGACTACCACGAGTCGTCCAAACTGGTAACGTTCTTCACGCTCGAGCACGGCAAGGTGAGCTGCCTCGCCAAAGGCGCGCGACGGCTCAAGAACAAGTTCGGTGCCGCGCTCGACCTCTTCGCCCAGTCGCGCCTCATCTACTACTCGCACGAGACCCGCACGCTCCTCACTCTCTCGGACGCGGAGCTTGTTCACTCCTTTGCGAGCTTGGCGCTAGTGCCCGAACGGTTCCTTGCTGCCGAACAGATGGCCGAATTCGCCCTGCGCGTCATCCAGCCGCACGACCCCAGCCCCCAGCTCTACCGACTCCTGCTTAACTACCTCACCACTTTGGAGAGTCTGCAGTCCCCAGTTTGCAGTCCGCAGTACCCCGGTCCCGCCAATCTGGTCTCACGTTCGCCTTCTCCCACCTCCCTCCTCTCTTCTCCCTGCCCTGCCCTCGTCTGCTCCTTCCTGCTCAAAGCCGCAAGCTTCCTCGGATTCCGGCCAGAACTCCGACGCTGTCTCATCTGCCGGCGTCCCATCGAAGGCTCCCGTCCGGCCTACTTCGAATCCGGGCGCGGTGGCATCATCTGTCCCCGCTGCGCCGGCGACAACCCACGCGGCACGCGCCTCGAGCCCGCCGGCCTCGACACCCTCGCCTTTCTCCTTTATACCCCTGCCGCCGAAATCGCCCGGGTCTTCTCGGCCGGCCCGCAGCCTGCAATCGACGCGCAGCGTCGCCCTGAGCAAGCGAAGCGCGTCGAAGGGCCTCTCAGGCGAGACCCCTCGACTTCGCTCGGGGCGACAGTTGATACTGTCGTCTGCAATCTGCAATCTCCTCTGGACCTCGTCCTCGGCTTCCTCGGCCACCACTTCGACCCGCTCGTGCTCAACTCCTTCCACTGGCACGCGCGCCTCGAACGCAACGTCTGACCGGCCGCCTTCCTCGCGGTTCGCAAGCCCAAGAACAGAGATACTCCATAGAGTAGATACCGGAATGCCCGAGTGGCAGGGCGATATTGAGCTGTCAGCGGCCCTTGCGGAGGCGCTGCCAGCCGGCGGCGGATAGGAGCGCGAGCAGGGGGGCTAGAGGCACGCGGAAGCGGGACGCCGCCTCTGGTCCGGCGGAGATGACGATGAAGTACGCGAGCACCGCAACCACGACCACTACACCCGGTGTCCAGTCGCTGCGTGGCGCACGCGCCAGCCACAACACAACGCCGGCGTAGAGAACTGCCAGAAAGGCCAGTCCCAATAGCGAGGTAAGAAACAGGAATCGGTGCTCGTACCAGATCGAGGCGATGACGGCCGGGAAAGAGGCGGGCGCTGCCTGGAGCCGGGCGAGCAATTCCTGACCTCGTTCATCCGACTCTCGCCCGGCCAAAGTGGCAAGGCAATATGTGCCGGGGTCAAGCAGCAACGCGGCCGTGCTGCGCAGGTGCATGAGTATGTACCAACCCGGGTTGCGGGCGATGATGGCTATCCCATCGCGGAACCACTGCTCGCCGAGCACCGCGTGGTTCCGACCGGCGAACTCGGGACGTTTGGCCACCCAGCCGGTGAAATCGGTACGCTCGGTTTCCATCCCCATTTCGCGGTGAACCTGGAACAGCGGCTTGTGATCGCGCATCGAAATCGCGCCCGCGGCCCGGTAGAAGTACATATTGAGGCCCTCGAGGTGGCTGAACCGCGCGCTGCCGGTCTTGCGCAGATTGTTCGCCTGCCAGCCGCCCACGAGCAGTGCCGGTGCGAGCAGGAACGCACCGGCGCGGGTCAAAGCCAGCCGCCACCTGACACGGCTGGTAACGGTCGCCCGGTCCTTCAGTACGAGGAAGGCCGCGATGCCGGCAGCTCCCAGCGGCGCGAGATAGTACCCGATGGGCCGGATGTGAATCGCGCACGCCAACGCGAGTCCGGACAAGACGAACCCGGTCCAGCCGCGAAGCGGAGACAAACTCCTCACCAGCAGCCAGATGGCCGTCAGCACGAGCAGCGTGAAAGCCGTCTCGGACATCAACATCTGGGCCGAACAGACGCTCGCGACGTCCAGGGACACCAGAACCGCGGCCCATGTGCCGACTCGTGCATCGAACAGCTTTCGGCCGAGAAGCCAGGTGAGCGCAACCGTACCGGTGGCGACAAGCGACTGCAGTATGATGACCGGCAGCGCGGAATCGCCGAATACCGGGTACACAGCGGATAGCACCAGCGGGTAGCCGGGCGTACGGAACGCCTCGTACACGAACGGCGGGCCGCTCGACCGGCTGAACAGGCCCCGCCTAAACATGTTCAGGGCCAGGTAGTGGTAGGAGGCTGAGTCAGGGTGCCAGATTGCGATACGGTTGTGGAACCAGACGAGGAGAGCCAGACCGAGCTTGGTCAGAAGTGAAAACCCCACAATCAGCGTAAGCGCGGCCCGGTCGCGACTGCAGGCCCTTCCTGACGACTGCATCGTGCGATTTTAACGCGGGGGCTGACGGCTGTCAAGAAGACGGCCCGGATTCCGCCGGCACGCGCGCCTCGAACGCAACGTCTGACCGGTCCGCCTCCCGCACTCTACCCTCTCGGTCCGAAGGTAACAGCAGACCGGCAATCGACCTTTCATCGCTCACGCGAAGGCTCTCTGGAAAGCTCATCGGAAAGCTCGCCGGAAAGTGCCTTGTGTCTCTCGAAGTATGTCTCGGTGTACGTCCGGACGTATGCGGGATTGTGTCGCGCGCCGCGTCGGCACTTACGTCTGCTCCTGAATCTCACGTTCGATCTTAACCTTAACCTCGACCCTAACCTTGCCTTATCCCTCGCGCTGTTCGGGAAGTCGATCGAGAAGACGTTCGAGAGGTCGAACCCGTTGTCGTTCCGCTGGTTGTAGGGCTTCACGTACCGGCCATTGTCTGTTCAAGTGTATCTCGCGCCGTATCATGAGACACTACCCCCCAGGCAGTCTGTGGGCCGCCCACTCCCCGGCAGAATTGTGTTCGGAGGCCAGCAGACTACCACCTGTAGAAGACAAGCAGGAGGACCAGGGCACCCGCAGAAGACGCGAGCCTCGATGGCCTTAGCCGCAGCGCGGGTCGCGGGACTCGACCCGGGACTGCGGCGTTCATTTGAGCCCTGACTTGGACACTCAGCCGCCAATTCGGCCGGCAACTCGCTGCCCAACTCAACTCGGCATCCAAAGCGCGAGTCGGGGTGCGAGTCGCGGCGCGACTGGTTGCCGAACTCGACCCTGAACTCGCTGCGGCGCTGAAGGTCGCAGAACCGGAGGATGGAGCCAAGCAGGCGCCTGTCGGTACGGAACCGGAATGCGTGCCCCCGCGGTCGGGCGCGTAGTGCTGCGGCGGGGAGTTGCCTCCCCGCCGCAGTGTATTAGGGGCTGTTCGCCTAGTGCGTCACGATGACCTTGGCCACGGGCGTCTCGGCACCGGCGACACGTACGAAGTAGATGCCGTCCGCCAGCAACCGGCCATCAAGAACGGCCCGGTCGCGGCTGAGCTCAAGTGTTCGCACGATGCTGCCGGTCGCGTCGTAGATCTCAAGCACCTTCTCAAGCCCGGTCGGGTTGAGCAGCCGGATAGTGGTCGTGCCGCCGAACGGGTTCGGGCTGACGTCAATCCGCGCCGGCACCGACGCCGGTGCCGGCTGCAGCCACTCGAAGATGCCGACCGGACCGGAAACCGTCGCGTTCGCGCAGAAGTCGCGCGCCAAGGCGTCGCGACCCGGCGACCAGACACCTGCGTTCTCTTCCCAGCTCTGGTTCGAAATCGGCGGCACCGAATCAAAGCCGAATGTCGGCTCGGTAGCCGTGTCCGAAATCGCGCCGACGTAGAACGCACCATCACTGATGACTACTGGGCTGGGAGGGGTCACAGTGAACCAGTCCGTCGTCGAGACGTTGACCGTGGTGATGTACAGCGTGTCGCCCGGAGTTCCGTCCGGACCGTTGTCGTCGAAAATGCCGATCGTCGGATCCGACGGTACCGCCTGCATCCCCAGGTATGCCCTCACGCTCAGGATTGAGCATGGGTAGACCGGTGGCACGAAACGGTTGCCGGCCCCTCCCGGCGCGCTCCAGTACCTGTTCTGGTTCGGTACGCCGCTGTCGTAGGTAAGCATCCCGGGCAGGGTGACCACGTGGAGCTCGACAGCCACCGTATCGTTCACCGGTACCATGTCGCCGGTCAACTTAGTGTAGATCTTGATGACATAGACGCCGTTCGTGCTTGGAGTCCAGGTGCTGACGAGCGCCAGCGACTCGGTCTCACCCGGGCTCGACGCCATTGCCATCGTCGAGTCCGCAAAGAGAACCGCG
>Ga0208046_1000013_pt1 | contig 34104 bp, 17 predicted proteins | sample PL_2010_300m_FD_184161 | JGI IMG/M metagenome (GOLD analysis project Ga0208046, IMG submission 184161) | Freshwater microbial communities from Powell Lake, British Columbia, Canada to study Microbial Dark Matter (Phase II) - PL_2010_300m... | ecosystem: Environmental > Aquatic > Freshwater >... | reverse complement strand
GCACATTGTGTGTTCCGCCCAGCGCATTCCACTCCCCTACCTCAAACGTCACCGCTGTGATGCGCTGTTGTCCCGGCAGTGCAATCACGACCGGTTGCACCGGCAACTGCGGAGCACCCGCCTCATCCGTCACGTCCATACCCTCACCCAGCACCACATCGTAGCCTGCGAGGAAATCCGGGGACTGTCCCAAGCCTGCCCTGAGCGCAGTCGAATGGGTGGACTGTCCCCTGGGATTTCCGAGCCCGGCGGCCAAGGCTCCAGAAATGTGGAACTGACTCGGGCTGAATGAGAGGTCTCTCGTGTACACCGCCGCCCAGGCAGGCGCGAGTGTCAACAGCAGGACCAGACAACCGGCGGCGGCTGTCTTAGGCGGAAGACCGGTTCTCAATCTCATGTGAGGCACTTCATATCATTATAGACGCTACTGGAAGCTCAGGGAAGCGAAAGCGGCATGCCGGTGTCTGACGAGCGCGTCGAACAGCGAGACCTTCAATCGGTCCACTCCGGTCACGGAGTTATCCTATTTCCGGCACTGGACGGAGATTCTACTTCCTTCGGAAGTAGGGTAGAATTCGACCGCCCATTTGAGGCGGCCGGCGTGGTCCCAGTTTAGTATATGTCCTCCTCAAGTCCGTCCCCGAAAGTCCGTAAGTTCATCACTCGTCGCTGATTACTCCTCGCTGAGGAATCTCCCCTACCCCATCCCCTCGGCTATACTGGAGGCCGTTCGGCCAGCTATCCGGAGAGCAATGCGGAAGATTACCCCGCAGGCTACCCGGCGAGGAATTTGGAGAGCTACTCGGCCCGCTATTCGGTCGACTGCCGGGCTAGCTATCCAGAGAGGAACTCGGCGAACTGCTCGGAAGGCTGCGGGGAGGGCAATTGGGAGGACTCTCCCTTAGATTGCCCGGCGAATCGCCGGGCAAGCAACCCGGAGAACAACCCACCGAGCCGTTGTGTAGATAGTCCGGAGAATTGCTCGGAAGGCTATTCGGCGGAGAGCCTGGCCGGTCCTCCCGCCGGCAGTCTGGCCAGCTCTGACCTGAGGCTACTTTGTCAGCAGGACTTTCCGGACGGAAGCGCCCGGTCTCCCGTCTTCGGTCACCGGTCTTCGGATGAAGTACACCCCCGGCGCCAGCGCCCGCACGTCGTTCGGCCCGGGCCTCAGGTCCGTCACCCTCCGCCCACTAACATCCAGCAGCTCCGCCCTGTCTACTGTCTGCTGCCTACTGTCTACTTCCAGGCGAAGCACTCCTTTCACGACCGTCGGCCCCGTGTTTGTCGTTCGCACTTCGGCGTTCGGCGTTTCCTCCACTCCCTCGCCCAGGAACTCGAATATGTCCAAACCGGGCGTGTAGGCCAGACCCCCGGACACGACAACGCCGTAGCATTCCGTCGCATACCATCCGACCAGATAAGGGTTCCGCGGGTCTGACACATCTATGACATACAATCCCTGCCGGCTCACCACATAGACTAGTTCGCCGGACACGGCGACCCCCTTGGCCGTACCGGGGAAGAAGGCCCCTCCTACCTGATACGGCTCTTGCGGGTTTGACACGTCTATGACCCACAGCTTGCCGGCCACGTCAAATCCCGCCACGTACGCAAAGTCACCGGACACGGCAACGCGCAGGGCGAATCCGGGGAGACTGCAATGCCCTACCGCGTGTGGCGCCAGTGGCTCTGAAACATCGACTACGTACAGGTCGGAATCGCTCTGCGCCACGTAGGCGAGGTTGCCGGACAGGGCAACGTCCTGGGTGGACAAAGGGCCATCCCAATATCCTACCTCACACGGCTTCAGCGGTTCTGACACATCTAAAATGCGCAGGCCATGGCTCCCGGCCGGCACGTAGGCATAGTCACCGGACAGGACAATGCCCAGGGTAGTGGAGGACAATGAACAACGTCCCACCACATACGGTTCCTGCGGGTCCGATACGTCGATTATCCAGAACCCGTCAAAGCTGCCGTAGGCGACCATGTAGATGAGGCTACCGGACACGGCAACAGTACGAGACATGTCTGTCGTGTCGAAACGGCCAACAATGTGCGGCGCGGTTGGGTCTGATACGTTCAGAATCCACAGCGAGCCATAACCGCCTGACACATAGGCAAAGTCCCCGGACAGGGCAATCCCCGAGCGCGGCCCCTCCAAGATGCAACTCCCGACCAGCCTGCAGTTAAGCGAGTCAACAGCGTCTGTCCTTGTGAAGATGCCGACTGCTAGCATCGTAAGGGTTGCGACCTTCAACATCGGCTCACCTGGCTATCTCGCCACGACCAGCTTGCCAGAATCTGAGCCTGACGAAGTTCCTACTATGTAGAAGTAGACCCCTGGACTGGCGCAGTTACTTCTCCAGTTCAACTCAACTCCGGTGCTGCCGGCTTGAGCGCTGGTCTTTGCCACGACCGCTCCGACCGCGTCGACTACTCTCAGGGTAACCGGACCCGGTGCGCAGGAGATGATGAACTGGTGTTCACCAGAACCCGCACGGACCTTCACTGAAACCCCCTCTGGCCTTGCCGAAGCCCGGCTCTGTCCACCGTCCTCCTCCGGGTCCAGCCCATTGTGCCACGCGAAGGTGTCGCGGGTAGACTCGCCAAATACCGCATAACAGGAGTGGGTTCCTTCACCCTCGCACAGCGCAGCGCCAGCGTTCTGTTGACAGGGTGTCGGCTGTGAAGATTTCAGTTTCGAGGTACCGCCTGCAGGGTTCCAAACCAGATAGACCCTGCTGTGTCCTCCCATGAAGAACCGAACATCATACCCGCCCCCACCGGGTGACATTGCCGCACCGGAGTCCACGGCCAGGTCGTATCCGAAGTCATACTCGATGCGCCACGCGTTTGTTGCCGGGTTGTAGCTGTACAGGTAGTTGGGGAGGTCGGCATGCCCCGCGAGTGCAAATACCTGCCCCATAGGGTACACGTCAGTGCTGTCCGTTCTGGGAATCCACGCAATGGCTCCGCCGGCGTTCACTCCCTGGTCGTCGTAGAGGTCAGCGAGTTGGTACCAGGTTCCATTGCTTGCGCCCTGCATCGGGTAGCTGTAGCGATAGAAGCCGTCGCTGCTACCGCCAACCAGTGCATAGAATACTGCACATTCATCCTCCCCTATGTCCTGGATGCCGCCATAGCACAGCGCGCCGCCTGCGCCCACATCCTGCGGCACCGACGGCCGGGAGTACCACTGATTGGCAGGAGGACTGTAAAGCCAGAACAGGTCTGTATTGTTGCCGGTGAAAGCGAATATCCGGCCCGAGTCTGTTGGATAGGGGTCCGGACCATAGGCAAGTGCGCCGCCCCAGTCAACTTACTCGCTCGAACCTGAGTAGGGCAGATTGGCCTTTGCGGTCCAGGTGCGCGACGTAGTGGAGAAGCGCTGAAAACGATTGCGGTCTTGCGAGCAGTCGCCGTGAAGAAGCCATACACACTCGATTGACGTGGGAGGGCTCGTTGGTAGATACTCCAGCCCGTAGCAGAGCGCACTACCTGCCTTGGCATCATACAGCCCGTAGCCGGGGTAGCCCTCTTCCTTGTAGCGCCAACAGTCGGCATTGAGCAGAGCAGGGGCGAGCAATAGCGACTGCGATGGTGATGGAGAGCTTCATCTCTGTCTCCTTCCTCTCGCCATTTCGGCGAGCTGGTGTTCGCGGGAGAACCAGCGAGAAGAGCCGCCGCAGCGAACAGCGACCTCAGCGCATAGGGCAGCCTCAGGTCTTGAGCCTGGTTTCTTGGGAACGTAGGGTAGCGGTCCGGACCATGCTCACCAAACACTCGGCCCTCCGGCTGGGTTCTGATTTCTACGGCCAACCGGCGCCGTGAGGCGGCCTGCGCCGTCCCCGTGTCGGCGCCGATACCTACATCGTAGTCCCCCAATACGGCCTGTCAACAGGAATCTTCACCGCCCGGCCAGCACGTAACACGCTGGCATGAAGTCACTTACACCGCTGCGCTCCCAGCTTTATGACCCTGTCAGCCCAGGGTCTCCGTAATCCCGCCTTCGTCGCTCCGCACTTCCGGACAAGAGGCAGCCCTGCTGCCGCGGTCCATGCTGCCCTGCTCAGATGATCGAGCTTGGGCTGCCCGACGCTACTTCAGTTGCTCCAGCGCCTGCTTGGCCTTGGTGAAGGACGGGTCGAGCTTGAGGACTTGCTGCCATTGGGCGTGGGCCTCGGCGACCTTGCCTTCGTAGTAGTCGCAGAGCCCGAGGTAGAATATCGCCTGTGCGTATGTCGGCCGTATCTTGAGCGCCCCTTCGTAGTAGTGGCGGGCTGTCTCGAAGTCCTTGGTGTTCAGTGCGACGTTGCCGCGGTTTATCCACGCCTGCAGCGAGTATGGGTCAACTTGAAGCGCGGCTTCGTAGTAGTACGCGGCCGAGTCGAGCCGGCCGGCAGTGGCAAACACGTAGCCCAGCGTTCCGTAGGCGTCGGCGTCCTTCGGATGCAGCCGCACGCCGGCCCGGGCCGAACGCTCGGCCCCAACCAAGTCGCCCCTTCTTTGGAGCAGCGTCGCCTCGAACGAGAGCACGTTGGTCGCGGAATCGTGTCCCAGCGCCATCCGGAGATCTCTGAGCGCTTCGTCGTCCCTCCCCTGCTGGTGCAGGCCGAGCGCGGCGGCGAAGTGGCTCTGGTCCGGGCTTGACACGCGGCCGGCCCCGACAAGGTTGGCATTGAACAGGAGGAAGGCGACGAGGGCGAGGGTGAGGGCGACAACGCGCTCGCGGCGGGGCACACCCATGCGTCCTATGAGTCCCATGAGACCGCAAGCCCCGAGGATTGCCACAATCGGAACCATCGGCGTCCGGAAACGGCTCGTGACGAAGAAGACAATGAAGGAAAGCGAGTATGCCGCCGCGAAGAGGTACAGCGGTAGTAGCCGGCGCCATTCCCTGCGAAAGAGCCAGACGCCGGCCAGGGCCAAGGGCAGGAGTATGCCGAACGGGAACTTGAGGAACCGGGAGTTGAAGAAGAGATAGTTGACGAACGAGTAGCGCTTGACGGCGTACAGGTCGGTTTCGTTGCCGACCTCGAACCCGGCGAACCAGAGGAAGGTCTTGCGCAGGAGCAGTCCCAGCGCCTTGCCCGGCTGTTTGCGCCAGAACTCAAGACCCTTGGCCATCCAGTAGCGGTCAATCTCCGCGCCCTTGAGCGGCCGGCCTTCGGCTTCCTCGGCCAGCCGCTTCACGTCATCGTAGCCGCCCCACCAGCTGCCGCGCGTCCCGGGCACAATCGCGCTGACGCCGTCCGACTCGGGGTGGTTGCCGATGACGAAGTTGGTGCCTGCCTGCCACGCAATCGGCACGAACTGCCCGCTCACGACATAGTTGCGAATCGTGACCGGCAGGACTACGAGTGCGGCCGCACCCCAGACGAGCAGGAGCCGCGTCCAGCCCGTATTCCGTCCGGTCCGCTTCCGGCCCATCTGTGTAATCTGCGTAATCTGTGGATTTCCTGATCCGTGCCGGCTCTCGATGAAAAACCAGACCGGCAGCAGCGCAAGCAACGCAAGCACATTCGGCCGGGTAACCGCGGCCAGACCAAACACGATTCCGGGCAGCCACCACTGCCGGTCGGTGTCCCGGCTGCGCAGCAGCAGCACAAAGCCAAGCAGGACAACAAAGGACAGCATCCCCTCGAGGAGCAGCTCGCCGTCGTACCAGATGGCGAGCGGGTAGGCGGCCATCGCCAAACCGGCGATGCGGGGAACGACATCGGAGCGATGAGTGATGAGCGATGGACGATGGACGCCGGACTTCGGGCTTGCTTGCGGCTTGGGGCTTGCGGCTTGCGGCCCCAGCAGTTGGCGAGCGAGGAGGTACACCAGCCCGCAACCGGCGCTGCCGATGAGCACCTGGACAATCCTCACGACCATCTGGTTCGCGCCCGTGAGCTTGTACATGAGACCGAGGAAGTACGGGTAGAGCGGCGCGCGGAAGAAGGCGTCGGCGATGAACTGCTTGCCCGCCGCTATGGCGAGCGCCCATTCATGGTGGTATTGAGCGTCCATCTGGGGTGAGAAGAACAGCGGGTCGTTGTGCCGCAACTGCAGGAGGTGAATCAACCGAAGGACTAATGCCACTCCAGCAATGATGAAGAACCAGACGACCGGGGATTGCCGATTGCCGATTCTAGATTTTCGATTGGCGGACATCACAGGAGTATCTTGAAAAGGAAAGAGAGGTCAAGTCAGAATTGAGAATGCAGATACCAGAAGTCAGAGGTTCTTGACAAAAGGAACGGGGCGGGAGAACCCGCCCCGCTACGAGTCAGTCTGCTACTATCGGTCGATTACGAGCTTGCGGGTCGCTGAACCCTTGGCAGTCTCAAGCCGCACGAGATAGATTCCGGCGGCCAGCGACCGGGTGTCCATGGTGAGCGTGCCCACTCTCGCCCTGTCGTTCGCGGTGTACAGATTCCGCACCATCCTCCCGGTCGCGTCGTACAGGCTGACCGAGACCGGCACGCTGCTCGGCACCTGCCACTTGAGCGTGACCTGGTCGGTGACCGGGTTCGGGTAGTTCGTGATTCTGAGGCTCGGGCTGTTCAGCCCCGGCTCGAAGCCCTCTTCCACTCCGACGCCGCCCTGCACCGCGGCCGAGATGAAGAACTCGCTGCCCAGTCCACCCGAAGTCCACGGAGCCCAGGCGCCCGGGCTGCCGTAGAAGCTGTGGCCGCCGGCCGAGCTGTCAGCGCAGGTCGAGGGGTGGCCGGTTGAGCTGACCGGCAGGACCGCCACGTAGAAGCTGCCGGACGGGATCATGAGCATTGTACCGAGGTCAGCGGCCTTGTAGGGGCCCGGCGTGCCCGGTATCGCTTCGAGTGTCTCACTCTCCCAGAGCAGCGTCTGGCCGTCGTCGCCCAGGATATTGAACGTGAATGACGTATCGGGCCACGGGTATGTGTTATGCCAGTAGAAGTCGGCCCGCACGCGTGATATCCCGACCGGATACTGTAAGGAGAAGTTGGCCGGGTTGAACTTCACCGCCCGTTCCGGGCCCGCCCAGGTCAGCCAGCGCATGTTGGCATCGACGTGGTACTGTATCCACTTCGCGCAGCTCAAGTCGTAGGAGATGGTATCATCGGCCGGGTACATCTCACCGGCGGCCTCGGTCCAGACCTTGATGTTGTACACGCCGGCCACGTTCGGGATGTGCCAGGCCAGCGAGAAGTTCATCTGCGCCGTCGCGCCGTGGTTCAGCGCGGTGGTCGTTGCCATCGTGTCGTTGTAGGAGTAGCTGTCCGGACCGGAAATCGAGAGCCGGACCGGCGTGCCGATGGGCAGCGCGGCACTCCCCATGTTCTTGATCACAGCCCGAACCTGGAAGTTGATGTTGGGCAGCGTGTCCTTGGGCATGTTGGTGGCGAACCAGACTGCCGACGCGTTGGTGTCCTGCGGGGTCCAGTCGAGCACCGCGCGGATCATCCAGTCGCCGTGTGTATTGTCCTCGGAGAACGCGCCGCCGGCGTCCATCGCCCACTTGCGGTGCGAGGGCGCGTTGTTGTTCGCGTCAATCGCGAGCCCGGGGCAGTCCGGGTTGGCCCCGACCTGCTTGTAGAAGATGTAGAAGTTGCTCGCCACGATCGGGACCGAAACCGGGATGAAGTTCCAGGCGCCCCTCGTGATGTTGACCGATTCGGGGGTCGCGTAGAGCTCGGTTCCGGGCGCGCCGCCGATGCCGTCATCGGCGAACACTTTCACCCTGGCCCAGGTGTCACCGGGCACGGGCCAGCCGGAATAGAAGTAAATCAGTGCCCCGGCAAGGGTCACATTGTCGGACGGGCTGATGAACTTGACACCCCAGCCGCCGCCTGCCACATTCTGGCACCAGGCGGTGAGCGCCATGTTATCGTCGTACTTCAGTGTGTCAGCCGCATCGAGGAACAGCTCTGGCGAGAACGGGAAAATCCCGGGCTGCGGGTCAGGAATCGTGTAGTGCGGGTTCTGGCTCCGCCCGATCCACTGCTCGCTGCTCGCCAGCGCGAGTCCCACGGCAAGACACAGAATCATTAGCTTGCGCATCGGTACTCCTCTTTCACGTTGCCTTACGAACATAACTCAGAAACCCCCGGCTTCACCGGCGTAAAGGCCCTGGTGGCGGAACCACCGGAGCCCGGCCTCGGCAAAGCCGAGAAGTCTCCATTCCTTCAGTATATCGCCTGCCCGCCGCAGGCCCTCAATAATAGCGGGCGTCAAGCCGGGGTCAAGGGATAGGATTCAAGCTGTGATTCAAGCGATGGGATTCGAGGATTCTAGGAGTCGAGGATTCCAGTGGCCGGCGTGCTGATTTGAATCCTCGGTTCCTTGACCCCTGGACCCCTTTCCTTCCGGAGAACAGGAACGGGGCGGAGAACCCGCCCCGTTCTGAGTCTGAGGGGACTGTCCCCAGAGTCCTACCGGTCGATGACGAGCTTGCGGGTCGCTGAACCCTTGGCAGTCTCCAGCCGCACGAGGTAGATTCCGGCGGCCAATGACCTGACATCCATGGTGAGCGTGCCCACTCTCGCTTTGTCATTCGCGGCATACAGGTTCCGCATCATCCTCCCGGTCGCGTCGTACAGGTTGACCGAGACCGGTATGCTGCTCGGTACCTGCCACTTCAGCGTTACCTGGTCGGTGACCGGATTCGGGTAGTTCGTAATTCGGAGGCTCGGGCCGTTCAGCCCCGGCTCGAACCCCTCTTCCACCGCTACGGGCGCGAGCGGGATGAAATTCCACGCTCCCCGCGTGATTCTGAACGAGTCGACTGCGTAGAGCTCGGTACCGGGCGCGCCGCCGATGCCGTCGTCGGCATAGGCCCTGAGCGAGGCCCAGGTGTCGCCGGGCGTGGGCCAGCCCGAGTAGAAGTGTATCAGCGCACCGGCGAGGGTTACACTGTCGGCTGGGCTGATGAACTTGACGCCCCAGCCGCCGCCCGCGACGTTTTGACACCAAGCGCTGGCCGCCATGTTATCGTCGTACTTCAGCGTGTCAGCCACGCCGGGTAGCAGCATCGGTGAGAACGGGAACACTCCAGGCTTCGGGTCGGGAATCGCATAATGCTGGTTCTGGGTCGGCCCGATCCACTGCTCGCTGCTCGCCATACCCACGCTGCTCTGCACCGCAGTGGACCGTTCAGGAACCGCGCAGTGCGGATTCTCGCTCCTTCCGATCCACCGCTCACTGCTCGCCGGACCGGCGCTTTCCTGCACCGCCGCCGCGATGAAGAAGTCGCCATGCAGCCCGGTGCCCGGACTCCACAGATACCATGCGCCCGGGCTGCCGTACCAGCTGTGGTCGCCGACGAGCGAACTGTCGGCGCAGCTCGATGGATGGCCGCTTGAGCTGACCGGCCGCACCACCACGTAGAAGCTGCCGGAATCGATGACGAGCACCGAATCGAGGTCACAAGACCGGTACGGGCCCGGCGTACCCGGTATCGCTTCAAGGGTCTCGCTCTGGTACAGCAGGGTCTGGCCGTCGTCGCCATAGATCTTGAAAGTGAACGACGAGTCGTCCCAGGCATACGCGCTTTCCGGGTGCAAGTAGAAATCGGCCTTGACGCGCGATATCCCGAACGGGTACGACAGGCCGAAGTCGGCCGGGTCGAACTTCACCGCCCGCTCCGAAGCCGCCCAGGTCAGCCAATGCATATTGGCGTCGACGTGGTATTGAATCCAGTTCATGCAGTTCAGGTCGTAGGAGATGGTGTCGTCGGCCGGCCACATCTCACCGGCCGCCTCGGTCCAGACCTTGATGCTGTAGTCACCCGGCACGTTCGGGATGTGCCAGGTCGGCGAGAAGTTCATCTGCGCCGTCGCGCCATGTTTCAGCGCGGTGGTCGTCACCATCGTATCCTGGTAATCGTAGCTGTTCGGCCCGGTGATGCGCAGCCGCACCGGCGTGCCGACGGGCAGCGTGTCGTTGCCCATGTTCTTGATCACCGCCCGAACCGGGAAGTAGATGTTGGGCAGCGTGTCCTTGGGCATGTTGTTGGCGAACCAGACGGTCGCCGCATTGGTGTCCTGCGGGGTCCAGTCGAGCACCGCGCGTATCATCCAGTCGCCCTTGGTGTTGTCCTCGGAGAAATTGCCCGCGGAGTCCATCTGCCACTGGCGGTGCAAGGGCGAGTTGTTGTTTGCGTCGATGGAAAGCCCCGGGCAGTTCGGGTTGACCCCGACCTGCTTGTAGAAGATATAGAAGTTGCTCGCCCCTGCGAGCCCCACAGCAAGGCACAGAATTACCAACTTGCGCATCGGTACTCCTCCTTAAGCAGCCTTGCGGACATAACTCAGGGCCTCACGGCCTCGCCGGTAGACAGGCGCGATGCCAGATCACACAGATCCAACCACGGCAGAGCCGAGGAGCCTCCGTTCCTTTCGGACCTTGCCTGCGTCATCGCAGGCAGTTGATGATAGCGGTCGTCAAGCCGGGGTCAAGGGATAGGATGCGAGGGTTCTAGGAGTCGAGGATTCCAGTAGCCGGGCGTGCCGACTTGAATCCCTGATTCCCTGACCCCTGGACCCCTTTCCTTCCGGCTACCTGAACAGGACCGGGTTGAGAGTGACCGCTTTCTCTATCGCCTCGACCGCCAGTTCCGGCTTGCCGAGGTCACGATAGACGATGCCAAGATTGTGCCAGGCGCCGGCGTGTTTCGGGTTTGCCCTGACCGCGGCCTGGTAAGCGGCCAGCGCCGACGGCAGGTTCTTCTTGGCGTGGTACGCCTGGCCCAGGTTGTAGTGAGCGCCGGCGAAGTCCGGCGCGTGCTTGACCGCCAGACGGTACGCCTCGATTGCTCGGTCATACTCGGCCTGCTGTCCGTCGGGGGCGAGCGTCGACGCCCGCTCAAAGTGGAGATTCCCGAGATTGAACCAGGCTTCGGCATAGTCGTCGTCCCTGACCCGCGTCGCTTCGTTGTACGCGCCGATGGCCAACTCAAGCTCGCCGTTGCGCTGTAACGCCAGCCCAAGGTTGTTGTAGGCTTCGGCGTAGCCAACCCTGCAGTGGATAGCTTGCTTGTATCGCTCGATCGCCTCGGGCCAGCGATTCATCAGGCTGTACGCGTTGCCCTGGACCAGGTAGGCGGCGGCGAGACCCGGGTCGAGGGCGAGCGCCCTGTAGCACGTGTCAATCGCTTCGTCGGGCCGCTGCTGACCCAGCAGGCACTGACCAAGTATCTGGAGGGCCTCCGCGCAGTCGGAATTCACGCCCAGCACCCACTGCGCAACCCGCGCGCCGTTGGCATACGAGCTGGCGTTGGCATACCCCCGCGCCATGCGCGTATACCCCAGAACCAGCAGGTCGGGAATACCTAGTCGCAGCGCGGCGGCCACGCTCACCTCCGCGTTCTTGTCGAACGGGTCCCAGCATTCCACCTCGTGCGCGGACACGGTTATCTCGAGATAGACGCGGCCCCGGACGAGCAGGAAGCTGACCGGGAAGCCCAGCTTCGCCACGACAATGGCGTCGGCAACCGCCAGGCCAAGGTCATCGCCGACTCCGCCCGGGCGCAGGTTCAGGTATCCGTCAAGCACCTGGGTGATGAGAAAGGACTGCCCCGCCCGAGTGCCGGACTGATGCCAAAGCCGGTCACGGACCGCGCGCGCGATCCTCGCCCGCTTGTCGTCGGTCAGGAGAGCAAGTCCCGAACGGCCCATCGATCGGAGTTGATGCTGGACCGTGACGTTCGTCGCGACGGCGGCAAAGAGCTGCTCGATACGGTCACCGTACTTCTGCAGGTCACCACCGGACCTGGCACCGGCCATCAGCAGGAAACCGTACGCCAGCGCAGTCGCCTGACCCATCTCGCGCTCGACCGCGGTGATGCCTCTGAGGAATCGGTCAGGATTGCTGGTCAGGAAACCGGGTGAAAACTCGGAGCGCGACGCCACCTCAAGCAGCCGCGCCCACTCTTCACTCGGCAGGATACCAAGCGCCCGCTGGGTCAGCCGCTCCCGGTCGTCTTCGCCGAACTCCAGTTGACCGGCGCGGTCTAGCACGAGCAGCGACTCGGCATGGGCGCGGTTGATTTCCAGCTGCTTCGGCAAAGGCGACAGCCGTTCGAACTCACCCGGGGTGAAGCCGGCCACCATGCCGTTGCTCGACTCGAGCTTCGACTCCCAGCCCAAGAGAACTGAGATGTGGGTCAGCAGGAGGTTCCGAGGATACCATTCCCACGCCGCACACAGGTCCTGGTCGACCTGCTCTGCCGCAACGCCCATTCGCGTCTGGATTGAAGCCATGTGTGTTCTGTCGTTCTCCGTATAGATGTCTCGGGATCGCCGCGGTCGGCAATGCAATGCGCTTGTCCCACATCCTGCCCGCCGCCTGCAACACCCGAACGATTATCCCCCGAGCAGCGACGAAGTCAAGGACGCTTGGGCCTGTAGGCCACGTGATGGTCACGCTTGACTCGCGGGCCATGGGGTCTATAATGACTGACCAGTCAGTTTCCAAGAAGTATTAGCCACTAGATGAAGACGAAATCCGAAGAGAAGCGCCTCGCCATCCTGCAGGCGGCGTTTGACGTCGTGACCGAGCACGGCTACTCCGACACCAAGGTGGACGAGATCGCCCGCCGCGCCGGCGTGGCCAAGGGCACGGTCTACCTCTATTTCAAGGACAAGGCGGCCATCTACATCGGCCTTGTGGACTGGCTGCTCGAGCAGGGGCTGGCGGTGACTGCCGAAGTCACGGCGCGGTCCATCTCCCCTCGGCGGAAACTCGAGGAACTCTTCTCGACCTGGGCATCCGGCGTAATGTCCAATCCCGGAGTGATGGCGCTGCTCTCGATGGAAAACGTCAACCAAACCAACACGGTGATGAAGCGGTTCAAGAAGCACGTCTTACCTCACATCATGGAGATGCAGGGTGCCATCGCCGGCATCGTGAAGCAGGGTATCGAGCAGGGCGAGTTCCGGCCGGTCGACCCGCGTTCCGCCGCGGTCATGTACATGAGCGCGTTCCGCGCCGAGTTGCTGTCCGGGGGCCGGTTCCACTCGACTCGCCCGGGCGAGTCCATCCAGGAATTGTTCTTCTGCGGTATCCTTGCCGACGACAAGGGCCGCCGCACCAATAGCAGGAAGAAGTAAGGAGTCTTGATGCGAAAGTTCTTAGCTTGTCTTCTGCCGGGCCTGATACTCGCGCTGGCGTCGGCCCGCGCCGATACGTTGCAACTCGACGCCGCCAAAGCGGTCGAACTGGCGCTGGCGAGCCCGAAGCAGGTGGAATGGGCAACGGCCAAGATGATGGAGGCAGTCGCGGGAAAGGGAGCCGCCTTCGGCGCGTTCCTGCCCCAGATTTCCGCGACTGGCACCTACACGCGGCTGGGCACGGTCAGCTCGTTTCCGATGGCATCGCCGATACTGGGCATGCTCCAATTTCCGGTGAGGGACCCCGCCGGCAACATCATCGGATACACCGACTCGATATCGGCGATTACCGGGTACCGGTTTGACACGCTGAAGCTCGGCAGCGCCGACAACATGGCGCTTACCGGGACGGTGCAGCAGACACTCTTCACTTGGGGCAAGCTCATCAACGCGTACCGCATCGCCGGTCTTAGCCAAGAAATCCAGATGCAGGCGCTGATTCAGGCCCGCGCCCAACTCCGCGTCGACGTCACCTCCGGCTACTACCAGGCGCTACTCGCCCGCCGGACGGTCGAAGTAATGAACGACGCCTTCGGCCAGCTCAGGGGCCACGTGGGCCAGGTCCAGTCGCTCTATGACAACGGTATGGCGACGAAGCTTGACCTGATGAAGGCGACTCTCGGGCTGCAGCAGATGGAGGCCCAGGTCTCACAGATTGAGAACGGAGCCGAATTGGCGACCGCCGCCCTGCTCAACACGCTCGGGCTCGACCCGGGCACGGCGGTTGCTTTCGCCGAGGACCTCGTGCCGGACTCGATGGTGGTCGAACTCGATTCGGCACAGGCGCGGGCGCTGCGCGACCGGCCGGAACTGAAGCAACTGCGTGACGCCGTGAAGATGGCCGACTTGGGCGTGCGCATCGCGCGGACCGCCAATCTGCCCAACGCCTTCGCACAGGTGAACGGCAGCTACAAGAACCCGGTCGGGTTCAGCGCCGGCTGGGGTACGGACTGGAACGCGACTGCCGGCATCTCGATGCCCCTCTTCACCGGGATGTCCAACTACAGCAAGCTCAAGGCGGCCGAGGCCCGCTACCGCCAGGCGCGGGTCACCTTGGCCATGGTCGAGGACGGGGTGCAGCTCGAGGTCAAAGCCCAGGCCCTCGCCCTGAACCAGGAGGCGAAGAACGCCGCCTACCAGAAGAAGAACGTCGAGGTCGCCGAGGCCGCTCTCGGCTTGGCCCAGGCCCGGTACGAGAACGGCCTGTTGACCAACCTCGAATATGTGGACAGCCAAGTCGCCTTAACCCAGGCCCGCGTGGCTTACCTGAACGCGCTGGCCAACTACCAGGTTGCCAAGGCAAGACTGCAGAAGGCAGTTGGAGAGGACTAAGGAGATGATGATGAGATTGTCGCGCACGATTATCGCGGGTTCGATGGCCCTCGCCCTGTTCGCCGGCTGCGGCGCACGCGGAGGCAAGGGCAAGAAGGAAGAACGACTGGTCCAGTCGGTAGCGGTCCATACGGTCAGGCTCGACACGGTGGTTCGCACCGTGCAGTTGCTGGGCACACTTCAGGGCGACCAGCAGGCGATGGCGATGCCGAAGTTCGCCGGCAGAGTCACCGAAATCGTGAAGCATGAAGGCTCGACCGTGAGCGTGGGCGACCCAATTGCCTACGTGGTCAACGACGTACCGGGAATGGACTTCAAGCCCGGGCCGGTGACCGCGCCGGTTTCGGGAACGGTCGGCAAGGTGTACGTCGAAGTCGGCCAGACCGTCGCGCCGGGCATGCCGGTGGCATCGGTCACGAGCTACGGCGAGCGCGTCAAGGTCAAGGTCAATGTCAGCGACCAGGACCTGCGCTTCATCCGGCCGGGGGCGCTCGGTTCGGTCAGCGTCGTCGCTTTCCCCGACACGACGTTTACGGGAAGGGTCAGCCGGGTCTCACCGGTGCTCGACCAGACGTCCCGGACTGCGACCGCGGAACTCGTCGTGGACAACCGCGGCCGGCGGCTGTTGCCGGGGATGGCCTGCGCGGTTCGGCTGGTGCTCGAACAGCGCGACGCCGCCGTCGCCCTGCCGCTGGCCGCCCTGCTCTCGGACGGGTCGGCGCGGGTGGCGGTGCTCGAAGGCAGCATCGCCCGGTTCAGGCAGGTCGAGGTTGGCCTGGTCGGTGACCGCACGGTCGAAGTCGTCGCCGGGGTCGAGCCGGGCGACAAGGTCATCACCACCGGCAAGGAACGGATCAAGGACGGTGATGAAGTGAAATCGGTGGAGAACGGTCTACAATGAAGCTCACCGACTCGGCGATAAGAAGGCCGGTCACGACCGCGATGATCGTGCTGGCGCTGATGGTGTTCGGCGTCATCGGGGTCACCCGGATGCAGGTCGACTTCTACCCGGACGTGACGTTCCCGATGGTCGTCGTCGCGACGGTCTATCCGGGCGCCGGCCCGCTCGAGGTCGAATCGGAAGTCACCGACCCGATGGAGGAAGGCCTCGGCACGATTGCCGGGCTTACCGATATCACATCCCGCTCGTCCGAGAACGTATCGGCCATCACGATGCAGTTCGACTGGGGCACGAACCTCGACGCCGCCGCCTCCGACATCCGCGACCGGCTTGACATGGCCCAGGCCTCGCTGCCCGCTGACGTCCAGAAGCCGTTCGTCTTCAAGTTCGACCCGTCGATGATGCCTGTGCTCAACCTCGGCCTGGCCGGCGACATCGACGAGACCGAACTCGCAGAAATCGCCGACGAGATTTCCCAGCGGCTCCAGCGCGTGCCCGGAGTCGCCGCGGTCAACGTCGGCGGCCAGGTGGTAAGGCAGGTCCAGGTCGAGCTCGACCTGCGGGAGTTCGCCCTTTCCGGGGTGACTACGGACCAGCTCGCGATGGCGCTCAAGGCCCAGAACCTGAACTTCCCGGTCGGCTCGATATCTACCGACGAGCACCGCTACCTCATCCGCCTGGTAGGTCAGTACGATGACCTCGACCAGATCCGCAACACCGCGGTCGGCGCGCGCCGGGACGGAACCCCGGTCCTGGTCCGTCACGTCGCGCGGGTGAGCTGGGCGCCGGAAGAACGCGACGCCCTCGTGCGTATGGACGGCGACAAGGCCATCTACATGTGGATCCAGCGCCGGCCCGACGCGAACACCATCCAGGTCTCCGATGCCCTGATCAAGGAAGTCGAGAAGATCCGACCGACCCTGCCCGCCGCGGTCGAGTTCAAGGTCTTCTGGGATAGCGCCCAGCCAGTGCGCAACTCGGTCAACAGTGTTGTGATGAACCTCATCCTCGGCGGCATCCTCGCTTCGATGGTACTGTTTCTGTTCCTGCGCCGGTTCCGGGCCACCATGTTCGTGGCGCTCGCCATCCCGGTTTCGGTCTTCTTCGCACTCTTCGGCATGTATCTCGCCGGGTTCACGCTCAACATTCTGTCCATGGCCGGGCTGGCGATTGCGGTCGGCATGGTCGTGGACAACGGCGTCGTCGTGTTTGAGAACATCTTCCGGCGACGCGAACTGGGCGAAGACCGGTTCAAAGCGGCAAGCGAGGGTGCATCCACCGTAGCCATGGCCATCACCGCCTCGACCCTGACTACCATCGCGGTCTTCGTACCACTGCTGATGCTGCGGGGCATTCTCCAGGTATTCTTCAAGGAACTGGCGTTCGCGATAATCTTCGCCCTCATCGCCTCGCTGGGCATCGCGCTCACACTCATACCGATGCTGGCCGCGCGCTTCCTCAAGATGAGAAGACCCGGCGAGCGGGAGAGCGGAATCCGCGCCTGGTCGGAACGGGCATTCAAAGGAGTCGAAGCGGCCTATTCGCGACTCATCGGCTGGGGCGTCGGCCACCGCAAACTCGTCATCATCCTCACCGTGGTCGTACTGCTCGCGAGCCTCGGCCTCATCCCGCTCATCGGCACCGAGTTCATGCCTCGGCAGTTCTCGGCCTACACCGAGATCTACGCCGAAATGCCGGTCGGCACGAGCATGGAGAAGACCAACGAAAGCGCTGCCCGGATTGAGCAGTACGTCGTCGAGAAGTGGGACGGAGAACTCAAGGCTGTTCTCGTCCAGACCGGTGGCGGCTCCAATGTCTTCTCGGCCATCTTTGGCGGCGCCCGTGCCAGCACCGCCGAAATCGACCTGGTGATGAAGAAAGGTTCGAGGCACTCGGTGACCGACATCGAGAAGGACGTGCGTGAGTTTGCCCGGTCGATTCCGGGCATGAAGGTGCGGGCCGGGGGACAGATGGGCATGAGTTCGATGATGGGCGGCGGGGCCGCGCTCCAGGTCGAAATCGTCGGCCACGACCTCGCAGCCGCGGATTCGCTGACCCGGAAGGTCATCGCCGCCATCGAGACCCTGCCCGGCGTGGTCGACGTCAAGGCCAGCCGCGAGCAGGGCGACCCGGAAATCCAGCTCGTCATCGACCGCGAGAAAGCCGCGCTCTACGGTCTCTCACCCTACCAGGTCGGCAGCGCGCTGCGCACTCAGTTCGACGGCACGGTGGCGACCCAGTACCGGCTCAACGGCAAAGAGTATGACGTCCTGCTGCGGCTCAGGCCGGTGCAGCGTGCCGCGATCGGCGACATTCTCAACACCGCGGTCAACGGCCCGATGGGTTCGGTCCTGCTGAAGAACATCGTCACCCAGCAGCCGGGCATCAGCCCGCTGACCATCCAGCACAAGAACACCGAACGCATCGTCACCGTCGAGGCGAACGTAGTCGGTCAGTCGAGCGGCCGCGTCGGCACCCTGGCCAAACAGGCGCTGTCGTCAATCACCCCGCCGCCCGGGTTCACAATCGATGTCGCCGGTTCCTTCGAAGAGATGATGAAGTCGTTTCGCGACCTCGGGTTCGCAATGCTGATCGCCATCCTGCTCGTGTTCATGGTGATGGCGTCGCAGTTCGAGAGCTTCCGCGACCCGTTCATCATCATCTTCACCATTCCCTTCGCCCTGATCGGCGTGCTTTGGGCACTCGCCCTCACCGGCACCACATTGTCGATTGTCTCCGGCGTCGGCGTCCTCGTGCTGGTCGGCATCGTCGTGAACAACGGCATCGTCTACGTGGACTACGTGAACCAGCTCCGGCGAGACCAGGGCATGGCGCTGGAAGAGGCGGTCAAAGAAGGCGGCCGGGTCCGGATGCGGCCCATCCTGATGACGGCATTTACCACCATCTTCGGCCTGCTGCCGCTGGCGCTGCAGATCGGCGAAGGTTCGGAGTTCTGGTCGCCGCTCGGCCGCGCGGTCATCGGCGGAATGATCGTCTCCACGTTCCTGACGTTGATCTTCATACCGGTGTTATACACATCCTTCGAGAAAGGCGCCGAGCGCCGGCGGCTGAAGCGGGCGGCCGCAGCAGCGGCCCCTCGTGCCACGAACATCACCGGCCAATAGCAGTCCCTCGTCTCCCTCCGACATGCCGGGGCGGGCTTTCCCGCCCCGGCCGCTTCGAATCCTGCCTCAGCCGCCGCGCCGCGCACGGGCTAACTGCTCACTGCTCCCTCACTAGCTCGCGGCAAAGCCGCGCGTGAAAGCTCATCGGAAAGCTCGTCGGAAAGTACCTTGTGTCTCTCGAAGTATGTCGCGGTGTACGTCTCGATGTATGCCGGATTGTGTCATGCGCTACGTCGGCGCCTGCGTCTGCTCCTGAATCTCACGTTCGATCTTAACCTTAACCTCAACCTTAACCTTGCCTTATCCCTCACGCTGTTCGGGAAGTCGCTCGAGAAGACGTTCGAGAGGTCGAACCCGTTGTCGTTCCGCCCGTCGTTGGACTCGAGGAACCGGTCGTCGTTGGTCTTGGCGTGTCTTCAGCCGCGTCGGCAGACCCTACCCCCCGGGCAGTCTCTGGGCCGCCCACTGGGCGGGAGAATTGTGGTTCAGTTGGCACGTGACTACTACATATAGACGAGCGGAGCGCCGAGTTCTCGTGGCCCGCAGAACTGACCGGGGCGGGCCTTGGCCCGCCCCGTCTGACTTCCGACTACTCCCTGCTCTCGATTCCCGACTCTCCACCTTCTACTTCGTCACGACGACCTTGGTCGTTCCACGCTCATGGCTCATAGCTCTTGGTTCCAAGATGAAGTAGACGCCCGGACTCAGCCGGCTCACGTCGTTCTGGCCGGGACGCAAGTCCAACACCTTGCGGCCGGAGATGTCGAGCAAAGCTCTGGGGACAGTCCCCGTGCGGGGACGGTCCCCGCCCAGGAACAGCACTCCGCCAATGATGGTGGCACTCGGCCGGAGGCGCTGTGGGCCAGACGTCTTCGATTCCTCGACCGCACCCACGGTATCGCGCAGTACCGAGATGCTGCTGGAAGCGCGGTTGGCCACGTACACCCGGTTCTCAGTGGAATTCAGGACGAGATTCAGGGGGTCATCACCAACCGTGAAGTCATCGATGACCTGGTTCGTCGCGCCGTCGACCAGGGTCACGCAGCCGTACATCCCGGATGAAGTACAGTAAACCTCGTTGTTCATCGGGTTGTAGAGCAGGGCCTCGGGTGTGTAGCTGGCGACCGGGACAAAGTCGACAACCGAGTCGGTAGCGCAGTCAATCACGCTCACCGAACCGGCGCCTACCCCGTCCGCGCAGTAGACCTTGTTGTTCTGAGGGTTGCAGCACAGGTCGGCGATCCTTGACCCTGCGTCAACGTACTTGAGTATCTCGTTGCTGACGCAGTCGATCACCGTGACGTTGCCGTTTCCGTACCTCCCGCAGTACAGCCGGTTGTTTTGAGAATTGTGGCACATGAAATTGGCGTAGGTGTCGATGCTGTCCAGCACCTGGTTGCTGGCGCCGTCGATCACCTTCATCTGGGCATTCGCGACTGGGCAGTAGACCCGGTTGCTCTGCGGGTTGTAGGCCAGAGCGCCCGGTCCGCGGCCGACATTGATGCTGGTCAGGACCGTGTCGCCGGCCCCGTCGATCACGGCCACGGTGCTGCCGCCGCCAATCGAACAGAAGACGCGGTTGCTCTGCGGATTGTAGAGCAGGTCGGTGGGAGTCTCGACGACCGCAATGTCGGTCAGAACCTGGTTGCTCGCGCCGTCGATCACGGTTACCGTATTCGAGAACTGATTGGCGCAGTAGACCCGGTTGTTCTGCGGATTGTAGCAGAGGGCGCTCGGGCGTCCCCCGGTCGGAATGAAGCCCAGAAGCTGGTTGCCCGCGCCGTCAATCACCGCCACGTCGTTGCCCTCATAGTTCGCGCAATAGACCTTGTCGTTCTGGGAATTGTAGCACATGGGCCCGGGATCGCGGGCCGTGACGACTGTTGCCAGTACCTGGTTGCTGGCGCCGTCGATCACAGTCAGATCGTTGCTGCTCTCATTCGCGCAGTAGACCTCGTTGTTCCGGGAGTTGTAGCAGAGAGCGCGGGCTCCTCTCCCGACCGGCACCTCCGCAATCACATCGTCGGTCGCGCCATCGACGACAAGAACCGAATCCGAGTCATACAACCCGGGAGCGAAGTAGACCCGGTTGTTCTGCGGGTTGTAGCAGGGGTGCTTGCAGATGCCACTGCGTGAGATCGTTTTCAGAATCGAGTCCCCGGCGCCGTCAATCACGACCAGGCCGTAGAAGGATCGGGCGTAGTAGACCTTGCTGTTCTGAGAGTTGTAGCAGAAGTATCCGTCTCCGCCGCTGCCGAAAATCGGCAGCGAGGCGCGAACCTGGTTGCTGGCGCCGTCGATCACGACCACGCCCGGGTTGTGGGCAAGATAGACCCTGTTGTCCTGCGGATTGTAGCCGAAGGACGCGAAATCGCCCCACGTGGGCACCAGCAGCGTGTCCAGCACCTGGAGGCTGGCGCCGTCAATGATGGTCACGATCATGGTATCTCCGGACTGAACTTGGCTCGCGCAATAGACCTTGTTGTTCTGCGGGTTGTAGACCAGGGCCCGGAAACGCCAGCCCGCGACCGGAGTCGAGTCCAGTTTCTGATTGCTGGCGCCGTCAACTGCCGTCACAAACGAGGTGCCGAGGCAGTAAACCCGGTTGTTCTGCGAACCATAGCAGACGGCGCGGGTGTAGCGTGGCACACTGACCGTATCCAGCAGCTGGTGACTGGCGCCGTCAATCACCAGCAGATTCTGCGAGTACAGCTCGGTAACGCAGAAGATCTTGTTGTCCTGCGGGTTGTAGCAGAAGGCCTCGAATTCCCGGACCGGAATCCGGCCGGCGCTCTGTCGTGTTCCGCAGTCGACCGCCAGCATCGAGCCGTAGTCCACGCCGGTATCGCCCGCGACGTAGACGGCATTGCCGATCGAGTCGTAGAGCAGGTTGACCGGCTTCTGCAGCCCGCTGAGCGAGTCCGGAAGATGGATCGTGGTCTCCAGCCATTGGCCGAAAACGGTTGAGGCCAGCAAGATGGTGATCACGGCGATTGCGTTCTTTCTCATTTTCTCCTCCTATCTCTGAATCACGACTTTGGTCGTTCCTAGTTCCTCGTGCGGGGTTCTTCGTTCTGTGACGAAGTACACGCCGGGGGCGAGGTGCCGCACGTCATTCGCGCCCGGCGCGAGGTCCATCACCTTCCGCCCACCGATGTCCACCAGGCAGCTTGGGCTTGAGCTTGGGCGCGCTTCCAGGAACAGCACGCCACAGGTAACGGTCTGAACGCTGCCGGGCGCGGAATCCGCGGGCGCGCCCTCGGCAACTCCCGTCAAGCCGCGAACGAACACGCCGCCGGACAGCAGGTCGTTCCCGGCGACCTCGTCTCCGCTCAGCGCCAGCGTGCAACTGAGCGCGTGGTACCCGGGTAGCTGTGGAGTCCAGTTCACGAACGTCATGACGGTCTCGGCTTTCGCCTCGAGCCGCACCTGCGCCATTCGCTCGTAGCCCTCGTCCGGAATCCGGAGGGTCCCGACGAACGTCTCGGGCTGCGTGCCGTTGTTGCGCACGCGCACCCGGGGCCGCACGACTGCGCCCGAGTCAACCGTGTCGGGCGGACTGACAATCGCCGTCACGGCCACGTCGTGCAGGCGCACGGTTACGTTCCCGCTCAGCGTGTCGTTCGCCGGGTACTCGTCGCCGGCCAGTGCGGTCGAGCAGCGCACCGTGAAGTCGCCGCTCTCGGGCGCGACCCAGCCTCGGAACTCGATGTCCGCTGAGTCGCCCGGAGCAAGTCCCAGCACGTCTGCGCTGTCGGCGTAGCCTGTGCCGATGGTCATCCGGACCGGGAAGGATGCCGTGCTAAGGCCGAGGTTGCGCACCCGTAACCTGGGCGAATACGTGCTTTCCCGCCGAACGAGACCCGACGGACACAGGATGCATGTCGGACCGACGTCGTGGTCAAAACGGTGGATGCACGTTCCGGCGTGCACAGGAGTGCCGTCATCAGGAATGGGGACCGGCGTGTCAGTCGACGGGTAGACGTTGACCCAGGGCAGGTACTGCGCGGAGAAGTAGCGGATCGTCCCGCTCAGACTGTCGGGGAGAGTGTCCGACGCGGCGAAGTAGGCCGAGTCGGTCTGTCCACCGGCGATATAGGACGCGGCTTCGGTCAGGTCAAAGACGAGGTTGTGGTCGGGGAACGGCTGCTCGGCCCGCACGGTTCTTCGGAAATCGCGGAACTGCTTGTGCCAGAGCGGGGCGCTGCGCGGGCCCACGCTGAAATCGATACTGACGCGGTCGCGGGTGGAATGCTCGATGCGGACGCGGCCGAGCAGCGACGGCTCGTACCCGACCGTGTCGTACATGAACAACACCGCCCGCTGGCTCAGGAAGCTGTCCATCACCGCCGCGTAGGACATCCACCAGAATCCTCCGTCGCCCCAGCCCGTTCCCCAGGAGTTGGTGAGTCGGAACGCGCCCGGCCCGTCGTTGGTAGTCAACGTGTCATCGTAGCCGACGATGCACACACCGTGCCCGCCCCGGTTGCTGCCGTACCGGTCCGCGACGCAGTAGATGTTGCCGAAGCTGTCGATGTTCAGGATGTTGTCCCAGCACCAGATGCCCAGCACCAGCGTGCTCCCGTTGTTCAGCATCTGCTTCGCCGCGTTGAGCCCGTTCGTATCGAGGGTGCGGAACCAGCTCCAGCTTCGGCAGCGGAACGGTATGGCGTGCGAGTAGGCAGACTCCGACGGCCAACTGGTGCAGTCCGACGGGTCGTAGGGGCAGTCGGCCATGCTCGCGCAGCCCTGGTCGCGGATGAGGGTCATGTGGTCGGCGCCGTTCGAGCCGTAGTCCGCGCCCCCGTTCACCTGGTTGTAGGTGAACGCCGGGCTGAACTGGTGATTGGGGTCGGTCAGGTCCCAGTGGCGCTCGCGATACTCGAGCTGGGACCGGTGGTAATAGGACACCGCCCAGCCGACGCACGAACCCTGGTTGCCCTGGCTACCGATCGGCGGCACCTCGTCCGACAGGTCCACCCGCGGCATGTCACCGAAGCTCGGCGCTCCGGGCGCGGCAGGGACCGACTTCACTTCGCGCTCGGGCGCTACCTTACCCAGGTCCTGGTAGAGCATGCCGGTGCGGTAGGTACGCGCTTGGGCGACCGTGATTCCCAGCCCGACCGCGCAAAGCACCACGACCAGCGCTTTCGCCTTCATCTCATCCTCCTATTCTGGCACGGTCACCTTACGAAGGGCCGACGGCTGACAGTCGACGGCTCAGAGCACGATGCGGAGCCTGCCGTCCGACGGCAGAAGTACACGCCCGGTTGGCCATGTTCCGCGCCGCAGTCATGGGTACGCCGTACAGCATCGTGACGCCTCCGGCCCCGCCGTCTTGCCAAACAGGCTCATTGGCTCTAGCCTCGCTTCTGAATCCTCGCCCACTCATCCCGAAGGGTCGCGGTCCGGTTGAAAACCGGCTTCCCCGGCCCCGAGTCGGGGTCGGCGCAGAAGTAGCCGAGCCGCTCAAACTGGAACCGGTCCCCGGACTTCGCTCCGGCCAGGCTCGGCTCGAGCTTGCAGCCGGTCAGCGACTCGAGCGACTTCGGGTTCAGGTTCGCCTTCCAGTCCCTGCCCTCGGGCGCGTCGTCCGGGTTCGGCTTCAGGAACAGGTGGTCGTACAACCTGACCTCGGCCTCGACCGCGTGAGCCGCCGAGACCCAGTGAATCGTCGCCTTGACCTTCCTGCCGTCCGGCGCGTCGCCGCCGCGCGTTGTCGGGTCGTAGGTGCAGCGCAGCTCGGTAACAGCTCCGGTCTTCTCGTCTTTCACAAGGCCGATGCACTTGATGAAGTAAGCCGCCCGCAAGCGGACCTCGCGGCCGACCGTCAACCGGTAGTACTTGGGCGGCGGCTCCTCGCGGAAATCGTCCTGCTCGATGTAGAGCACGCGGGAGAACGGCACCTTGCGCGTGCCGGCACTCGGGTCCTCGGGATTGTTGACGGCGTCGAACTCTTCGGTCTTGCCTTCCGGGTAGTTCTCGATGACGACCTTCAGCGGTCGCAGCACTGCCAGTACGCGCGGCACGCGGCGGTTCAGGTCTTCGCGCACGCAATGCTCGAGCAGCTCGTAGTCAATCACGGTATCGGCCTTGGCCACACCCACCCGCTTCAAGAACTCGCGGATCGCCTCGGGCGGGAACCCGCGCCGCCGCATACCCGAGAGGGTCGGCATCCGCGGGTCATCCCAGTCCCGCACCACGCCCTGCTCGACCATGTCGAGCAGCCGGCGCTTGCTCATCACGGTGTAGGTCAGGTTGAGCCGGGCGAACTCAATCTGGCGCGAGGGAAAGATGCCGAGTTCGCGGATGTACCATTCGTACAGCGGCCGGTGGTCTTCGAACTCGAGGGAACAGAGCGAGTGGGTGATTCCTTCCAGCGAGTCGGACTGGCCGTGAGCGTAGTCGTAGGTCGGGTAGATGCACCAGGCATCGCCGGTCCGGTGGTGCGCGACGTGCATTATCCGGTACATCACCGGGTCGCGCATGTTCAGATTCGGCGAAGCCATGTCTATCTTCGCCCGCAGCGTGCACGAGCCGTCGGGGAACTCGCCCGCGCGCATACGGCTGAACAGGTCGAGGTTCTCCTCGACCGAGCGAGCACGATTGGGCGACTCACGTCCCGGCTCGGTCAGGGTACCGCGATACTCCCTGACCTTGTCGGCATCGAGGTCGTCAACGTAGGCCTTACCCGCTTTGACGAGCTGGATCGCCCACTGATAGAGCTGCTCGAAGTACCCGGAGGCGTAGTACTCGCGGTCCTCCCAGTCGTACCCGAGCCAGCGGATGTCCTCCTTGATGGCGTCGACATACTCGGTCTCTTCCTTGGTCGGGTTGGTGTCGTCGAACCGAAGGTTGCACTTGCCGCCAAACTCCTCGGCCATCCCGAAGTCGATGCTGATTGCCTTGGCGTGGCCGATATGCAGGCGACCGTTCGGCTCGGGCGGGAACCGCGTGTGAACGTGGTCGAACCGGCCTGAAGCGAGGTCGGCCTCGATTGCCTCCTGGATGAAGTGCTTGCCCGCCGGCCTCGCGCCTGTAGTCTCGTCTTTCATTTGCCCGCCTCTTTCAGTGCGAGGTCGATCCTCGCCAGCACGCTCTCACGTCCGAGAATCGCCATCGTTTCATACAGCCCGAAACCGACCGTCTTGCCGGTCACGGCCAGCCGCAGGATGTGGATTACCTGCCCGACCTTGATGCCTTCGGCCGCGACGAAATCCTGCAGGCATTTCTCGAGTGCCGCTGGGTCGAACGTGGTGGAGGCAAGCAGGCGGCGGAACTCTGCAAGGTGGTCTACCGCGCCGGGTTTTCCAACCTCCTTGCCGAAGGCTGCCACGTCACGAACCAGCTTGTCGTCGGCACGGAAGAAGTCGTCGTAATCGAGGATATCCCCCACCACCTTGACGCGGTCACCGGCAGCCTCGACTATCCGCGCGACCTTGTGTCGGACCGCCGCATCCGGCTCCGGCTGGACCAGGCCCGCCCGCTGCAGGAACGGCAGGCAGAGCTCGACTCTCTTTCCGACCGGCAGGGCCAGCATGTGCCTGACCTCGAACGCCATCAGCTTGCCCGGATCGAAGCTTGCTGCCGACTTGTTCACTCGTTCCAGCGAGAAACTCTCGATAAGTTGGTCGCGCGTGAAATCCTCAGTCTTGTCGTCGAGCGCCCAGCCGAGCAAGGCAAGGTAGTTGACGATCGCGTCGGGCAGGAACCCGGTCTGGCGGTAGAAGTCCACGACTACCGGGCTGAATGTGTCCGGCCCGGTCTCGAGCTTGAGCGCGGCGGCAATCTTGTTCCCGCGCGCCACCAGCTCGGTGAAGTCGCGGTTCTTCATGTACTCGCGGATCTTGCGCTTGCTCAGCTTGTTCCGGCTGCCCGGCTCAGCCACGAACGGCAGGTGCGCGAACCGCGGCGGGGTGTGTCCGAGCGACTGCAGGATGAAAACCTGGCGCGGCGTGTTGGACAGGTGCTCCTCGGCGCGGATGATGTGGGTGATGCCCATCGCGTGGTCGTCGATGATGCTCGCGAGGTGATAGAGAAAAGTCCCGTCGGCCCGCTGAATCACGTGGTCCTGTTCGCGCTGCCATTCGAACTCGACCCGGCCGCGCACCAGGTCGTCAATCACAAGCGTACCCTCGGACGGCATCTTGAGTCGGACAAAACCCTTCCTGCCCTCTGCCTCGAACCGGGCGCGGTCGGCTGGAGTCTCGGCCATCCAACGCCGGCTGTAGCGGAACACACCTTCCTTGGCGGTGAGCGCCGCCTGTCTCTCCGCCGCTATCTCCTCCGTGGTCGCGTAGTCGTAGTAGGCATGGCCGGATGCGACCAAGCGCGCCACCGCGACCTTGTGGTTTTCGACTCTCTGCGATTGGAAGTATGGTGCATTCGGCCCCTCAACTCCCGGGCCTTCTTCCCAGTCGATGCCGAGCCAGCGCAGGCCATCGAGAATCGGCTGCAGGACTTCGGCCATGTTCCGTTGCTGATCGGTATCGTCGATCCTGAGGATGAATCGGCCGTGCTGCTGACGTGCGAACAACCAGTTATAGAGGGCGGTGCGAACCAGCCCAAGATGGAGCGCGCCGGTCGGCGACGGCGCGATTCTGACTCTGACTTCGTTCATTCGGAAATCGTCACTGTCTTGGGGACAGTCCCCGTGCGGGGACAGCCCCCTCTGAGTTAACGGAGAGGGTGGGATTTGAACCCACGGTACAGTGTTACCCGTACAACCGCTTAGCAAGCGATCGCCTTAGACCACTCGGCCACCTCTCCGACATAGGCCTCATTGGTCCCAGAGGACCCATTCTGCAGTAGGCGGAGGGCGCAGGATTCGTAGTGCGCTGAGCAGCGAATCCGGGGCCGGGTCCTCCCGGCCCGGCGCGGCTCTTTGCCGCGCCCGCCATCCGCGACAGCGGAGGGCGTAGGAGGCGCACTGCTCCTGCAGCGAATCCCGGGCCGGGTCTTCCCGGCCCGGCACGGCTCTTTGCCGCGCCCGCCATCCGCGACAGCGGAGGGCGCAGGATTCGAACCCGCAAGACCCATCGCTGAGTCGGCAGATTTCAAGTCTGCTGCCTTACCAGTTAGGCTAGCCCTCCGGCCGGAATCTGGGAACAGTCCCCGGTAACTGACCTAGGCCCTGAGGAATGTCCCCAATAGCTCCGACCCTAATTTAGGGGAATTGTCCACCCAAGTCAACAAACTGACGCCGCGCCGGGCTACCGGCCTGTTGGCGCCGGCCACCCGGAAACCGGAGTAGAACCGCCAAGGACGCCAAGAACGCCAAGCGTACGCAGAGCATTTCCGTCCGGACCCATCTTTGTGTCTTTGTGTCTTGGTGGTGAATTCCTATCCCGGTTCTTGGGCGGCCAACTGCTGATTGACAGCCAGCAGCCATGTCCTATAATCTAGTTGCTCGTGCCGAGCACCGGCTTGAGCAAGGCTCGACGAATATAATGAAGAAACAGAATCCAAATGCGACCGCGCATCGGACAATGGCGGTCTCTGCAATCGTGATTCCTAATCTCGATAGGAGGTAGTCATGCGTAGATTGGTCATCGCAGTAACCTTGATGGTCGCCGCTTCCTTCGCCCAAGATACCCTGCTCACGGAAGACTTCGACGCCTTCTGGCGCACGAACAATCCCCCGACCGGGTGGCGGATATTCCACACCGGCGGCGGGCCTATGGGCCTAGGAGACTGGAACCAGGACTCGGTACACGCACCGTGGACTGGCCACCCGACTCCGTTCGCCAGCATCTACCCGGACCCGTTGATGGACAACACTCCGGACTCGCTCATCTCGCCAATCATCGATTGCCGCGGCTTCCTCAATGTCACTCTGTACTGCAGCACCGATTTCATCTCAGTCGGTCCAAACCCGTACCAAGCCCAGATCAGGTACTCGATCGACAGCGGAGCGACGTTCCCGTATGTCGCCAAGGACTACTACAACCTCGTCACCGGCACGATATGCGAATCCCTGGTTCTGGACCAGGCGCAAGACCGGGCAGGGGTGGTAATCGCCTGGGTTTTCTACGGCGACCTGAACAACATCACTTCCTGGTTCATGGACGACATTGTCGTTACCGGAGAGATGCACCCATTCAGCCTCCTGTTCTCCGAGAACTTCAACAGCAGCTGGAGCACGAACAACCCGCCGACCGGGTGGCGGATATTCCACACGGCGCCGGGCGACTCCGGCCGGGACGACTGGCATCGGGAGCTCGCCAACGCCTCCCCGTGGGTCGACCACCCGTCGCCATTCGCTGCCATCGCGACATCTCTGACCCCGGACCTGGCGCCTGACTCCCTGATTTCTCCGGTCATTAATTGCGCCGGGTTCCGGAACATAACTCTTATCTGCAGCACGCTTTTCTACTACTTCTCGAGCCAGCCTTACACCGCCCAACTCGTCTACTCGATCGATGGCGGTGCGACCTGGCCGTACTTGCTGCACGACTACCGGTTCGACCACACTACCGGGCCGATAATCGAATACCTGCACCTTGACCATGCCAAGGGAGAACCCAATGTCCGACTTGCCTGGGTGTACGACGGCGACATCAGCTTCATCAACTGGTGGTCGGTTGACGACATCATGGTGGTCGGTGATTCGAGTCCGGCCTGGGACGCGGCGTGCGAGTCAATCGTATCACCTGTGGACCGGGTCCCGCCGGGAGCGTTCCAGCCGTCCGCTGTCTTCCGCAACTTGGGAGACAGCACCCTGGTCAACGTGCCGGTGGTATGTAGCCTGTACACCAACGCGATGGTTTTTCAGAACCTGTGGACGGGCACGATTGCCAGCCTGATGCCGGATAGCGAGGCATTGGTTACCTTCGCGCCGTCCTTCAACCTACCGCTGGGTCAGTACTTCATCAAATTCTACTCTGACTACGGGTCTGACCTGGTACGTAGCAACGACACTCTCTCCCGCTTCTTTGAGGGGAGCATGCTGAACGAACTGAGCTATGACGACGGCACCCCGTCCGAGTTCAGGTCTTGGCCGGTCGGCCACAACGGCTGGGGCGCCAAATTCGATGCGGGCACGTTCCCGATCTACATCGAATCGCTGAAAGTCCATCTCCTAACGCCGCCCAATCCCAACTACTGCGGGTACCAGCTTGCCGTATACCTGGACGACGGTGCCGGCAATCCCGGCAAGCTCTATTTCAAGACTCCGATCCAGTACGCGACCGCCGGCACCAGCGCCTGGAACTCGGTCTTCCTCGCCGACGTCGGCGAGCAACTGGTGATGCCGACTGGCCAGTTCTACGTCTTTTACCTGCAGGTCGGCGAGCCCCCGGAATGCCCGTACCTGGAAGCCGACGGCGCGCGCAACCCGCTCGCCAACTACTGGCAGTACCGCAGCGGCGTGATGATACCGGACTCATCGCGGGGCGACTTCATGATCCGCGCGGTCGTCAACACCTCCCCGGTCACCCCGGCGCTGATTGACATGCGCGCCCTGTACGTTGACCAGCCGCTCTACAACTTCGTCCAGCGGCCCTTCAACGCGCCGATAACCCCAAAGGCACGGGTCCAGAACTTCGGCTCCCAGACCATCGCGCCGGCTCCCGTCCAGCTCATAATCAGAGGCCCCACCTGGATGTACATAGACCTCGTGACGCTCGGCTCGCTCGCTCCGGGCCAGGACACGCTGGTGACTTTCACCGACTGGACGCCGAGGAGGGAGGAACCGTGCTCGGTCTGGATCAGAACAATGGCAGGCGGGGATTTGGTCCCGCAGAATGACGATAAGCGGTTCTCACTCGACGTGCTCAAGGGCGCTCACACCGGCTCGAGCCCGCTCCATTATGGCTGGATTGACTCCGACACGATCGGTGGGCCGACCTACTCTTGGATAGACACAACCGGCTTCCAGTACATTGGCGAACTTGGTGATAACAACTACGTCGTCGTCCCGTTCGAGCCGGGAACGCACTTCCCGTTCTACGACAGCACCTATGACAACGTGGTCGTGTCCTCCAACGGCTGGGTCGCGCTCGGGCAGACGAACCCGGGCGGCGACCTCGATACGGTGGCCGACCTAATCCCGACGACCGTGGTACCCAACCGCTGCGTCTACGCGTGGTGGGACAACCTCGCCGTAGGAGGACCGGGCTTCGGCCACGGCTCGCTCTGGTACAAGCAGTTCGGCTTCGCCCCTGACCGGTACACGGTTGTCATCTACCAGGACGCCAACCGGGTCGGCGCCGACACCTCAAACGGCATCACGTTCGAGCTCATCTTCCACGAGAACGGAAACATCATCTGCCAGTACAAGGACGTCGAGACCGGCGACCTGAACTACGACAACGGCAGGAACTCCACGATCGGACTCGAGAACGAAGATGGAACCGACGGCCTCTGCTACCTGTACTCCGCGCCGCCGCTGTCCGGCGGAGTCAGCGGCCTGGTGAACCGACTTAGCCCGGGCCGGGCCGTCATGTTCTTCCCGGAGAGACGCGACGCAGCCGCACGCGCCATCATCAGGCCAGCCAGCTACGAGTTCCCGGGCGCGATTACGCCGCAGGCGTGGATCCAGAACAAAGGGACGGTTTCCGATTCAATCCGGGTATTCATGACCATCGCCGGCCCCACCACCTACGCCGATAACGTTCTGATCACCGGGTTGGCTGCCGGCGACAGCACCATAGTCAGCTTCGCGCCGGGCACGCTGGTAATGGGGACCTATGTGGCAGCCTGCTCGGTCCACATGGTCGGGGACGTCGACTCGTCCAACAACCTGGTCACAAGGACCGTCTACACCACCGCATGGGTCCGCCGGGCCGACATCCCGCCGCAATGGCGCAAGCGCAAGGTCAAGAACGCGGCCATGGCCTACGCGACGACCACGCAGAAGATCTATGCGATGAAGGGCAGCAACACGACCGACTTCTGGGTATACGACCCCACCACCGATTCCTGGGACACTCTCGCGCCCATGCCGACCGGTCCGTCAGGCAAAAAACCACGCGAGGGCGTCCACTTCACCTTTGACCCGGACCACGGAACACAGGGCCGCATCTGGGCGATCAAAGGCGGCGGCAGACCCGACTTCTACTACTACGACATCGCGACCGACACCTGGGTTGACAGACGGGACATGGTCGTGACCTACCGTGACTGGCCTTACAGCAACCGAAGCTACCGGGCGCCGAGGAGAGGCGCGGCGATTGAGTATGTAGCCGAGTACGGTCTCCAGGGCTCGGTCTACGGCATGCCGGGCAAGAACACGAACTACTTCTGGCGCTACGACATCGCCTCCGACTCCTGGTTCTACCCGCATGACTCGGTCTATGCCGAGTGGCATGGCGTCCCGTACTACCAGTACATACCTCTGGATATCCCTACCGGGCCAGGCGGCAGCCGCTGCAAGTACGGCTCCGACCTCGCCTATCTCAACCTCAAGCTCTACGTACTCAAAGGCGGGAACACGGTCGAAGCCTACGGCTTCTCCCACATCCTCAACGCGTGGACCGAGACCCTTGACATGAACTCCTTCTACGGATACCGCTACCGCCGCGTCAAGAACGGCGGGGCGCTCACTTCCCTGGACGACCGGCTGTACGCGCTCAAGGGCGGAAACACCCAGCAGTTCTGGCACTATGACTTCGCATTGGACTCCTGGAAACAGAACACCGACATACCGCTGGCGGCCAGCGGCCGCCGGGTCAAGGTTAAGAGAGGCGCGGCACTGGCCGGGGCCGACGCAAGCATCTTCTGCCTGAAGGGGTCGAACTCCTACGAGTTCTGGGAATACGGCCCGAGTGCCGACACCGTCCCGTTAACCACCGAACCCCAGCCGGATCGCGAAGGCGTGATGGCTGAGGTCACCGGGCTCGACCTATCGAAACCCTGGCTTACGGCCTACCCGAACCCGACTCGTGTCGGCCTGAACATCAGCTACAACCTAACCAGCACCGCGCCGACTCGTCTCCGCGTCTACGACGCGGCCGGCAAGATCGTGACGAATCTGTGGGACGCCACTCGGTCGCGCGGCCAGTATGTAACACGCTGGGGCGGGCTGGCGGGGAACGGCAGGCAGGTCCCGGCGGGAATCTACTTCGTCAAGCTAGAGAGCGGCGATACTCGCCTGACTCAGAAGCTCATCATCCAGCGCTAGCCGCTGGCAACAAGAAACCGGGGCGGGCAACTTGCCCGCCCCGGTTCTTTTCTTCTGACTCCCAGGGGGCTGTCCCCGCACGGGGACTGTCCCCAAAACCTCGTCAGAACTTATACCACAAATAGACCGCGAGTGCGACCAGCAACGCAGCGACCGTCGTCACCGCAAACGACAGCCCGAAAGTCAGGGTAGCGAACCCGAGGTTCAATGTGAAAGTCGGGATGCCGATGGCTAGTGACTTGAAGAAGAAGTCCCTCACCGGCCCGTGAGGAAAAACCCCGGCCATGAAGTACGAAACAACGCTGCCGACGATGCCGGCGACGACTACGGCGAGCACCAGAAGCCCAATCGACCGCCCGCCGACGTGCAGGGGTCGCGAGGTCATTGCCATGTCCCGTATGATACCGGCTGGGCCACATCAATCAAGCATGTGCCGAACGGGGACCGTCCCGGTATGGGGACTGTCCCCAAAGCCGAAGCCCTCATTGACTGGTCATTAGGAATTGGCAATTGGGAACTCAGACCAGAATGAAGTCTGCCTTGCGGCCGCAATTGCTGCACTTCCCGTCCTTGATGCCGACGATGCGCCCGGCGTGGCCGCTTCGCTCAACCAGCCGGTTCCGACATTTCGGGCAGAACGTATCCCGGTCGGGGACTGTCCCTAAGGTCACGTTGCCGAGATACACATAGTCCAGCTTCTTCCGAGCGATGGCCGCCGCTTCAACCAGCTTCTCGGTCAGGGTCGGCGGCTCGGTCTCCTCGTGCCGCGGGAAGTACCGCGACAAGTGCAGCACGGTTTCGCGCCCGAGACTCGCGACGAAATCAACCAGCTCGGCGATTTCCGCAGGCGAATCGTTCCGCCCGGGTATCAGCAGATTGGTCAGCTCGACGTGGCAGGCCTTGGCCGCGGTGCGGATGGTGTTGAGGACGGTATCGAGGTCGCCCTGCACGTAGTCGCGGTAGAACTCGGGCCGGATGGACTTCAGGTCGATGTTCATCGCAGCGACCAACGGAAGCAGTTCGGCCAGCGGCTCGGGATCAAGCATCCCGTTGGTTACTAGGACGTTCCTGATTCCTGATCCCTGCATCAGCTTCCCCGCGTCCATCAGGTACTCGAACCAGATGCACGGCTCGTTGTAGGTGTAGGCGACGGAAGGCGCGCCGTGGCGCTTCGCCAGCGCCAGCAGTTCGTCCGGCTCGACGTGCCGCGACGGCGTCACCTGCTGTGAGATTTCCGCGTTCTGGCAGAACGGGCAGCGGAGATTGCACCCGTAAGTTGCGACCGACAGGATTTCGCTTCCCGGCAGGAAGTGATACAGCGGCTTCTTCTCAATCGGGTCAACGGCAATCGATACTATCTCTCCATAGCTCGCGGCTACGAGTTCCCCGCCGATGTTCTTCCGGCCCAGGCACCGCCCGGCCTTGCCTTCCGCAATCACGCACTCATGCGGGCAGAGATAGCACACAACCCGCCCCGCCACCTTC
>Ga0208046_1000011_pt1 | contig 35259 bp, 33 predicted proteins | sample PL_2010_300m_FD_184161 | JGI IMG/M metagenome (GOLD analysis project Ga0208046, IMG submission 184161) | Freshwater microbial communities from Powell Lake, British Columbia, Canada to study Microbial Dark Matter (Phase II) - PL_2010_300m... | ecosystem: Environmental > Aquatic > Freshwater >... | reverse complement strand
AAGAAATAGTAAATTATGCCATATCAAATTCGTTCGGTTTTGGTGGACATAACGGGGTACTTGTTTTAGGGAAATATAAGGAAGATAAGTGATAAAATGACTTTAAAAAAAGAAAAGAACTTAATGTTAAAGAATTTAGAAAACATATTAGATTATAAATTTAAAAATCAAGAATTTCTTCAAGAAGCTTTAACCCACCCTTCATTTCAAAATATAAAGTTAAATAATAAGGCAACTAACAATCAAAGATTAGAATTTTTAGGTGATGCTGTTTTAGATTTAATTGTTACCGAACGTCTTTACTGTAAATTACCATCTTTTTCAGAAGGAAAGCTTACTAAAATTAAATCAATTATTGTTAGCAAGGATACCTTGGCTAAATGGGCTATTCATCTTTCTTTGGGTAAGTACATTCTTTTAGGAAAAGGAGAAGATTTAACCGGAGGGAGAAAAAAATTATCTATCCTTGCTGATTGCTTTGAAGCTTTATTAGGAGCAATATATCTAGATAGCGGTATCATAAAGACTAAAAAAATTATCTCACCACTTATCAAAGAAGAAATTGAACTTATTATAAATGGTAAGTATGATGAAGACTTTAAAACTTTACTGCAAGAAATTTCTCAAAAAAAGATGAAATGTTTACCCGAATATCGTTTGATAAAAGAAAAAGGGCCGGATCATAAAAAAATATTTTGTATTGAAGTGAGGCTTAAAAAAGTTACCTATGGAACTGGTGACGGTGAGAACAAAAAAGAAGCAGAGCAGGATGCTGCAAAAGGCGCTTTAAAAAAATTAAAAGTAATAAATTGAGGTAAAATAGTGTTTTTAAAAGAACTTGAGATTTATGGATTTAAATCTTTTGGAAAAAAAATAAGTTTATCATTCAATTCAGGCATAACTGCCATAGTCGGTCCAAATGGATGCGGAAAAAGCAATATTACCGATGCAGTTAGATGGGTATTGGGTGAACAGAATATCAGGTCATTAAGGGGAAAACAGCTAACTGATATTATTTTTTCCGGAAATCATACAGAAAAACCTTTAAACATAGCAGAAGTTTCACTGACTCTTGATAATTCAAAGAAGGTTCTCGAAGTAGATTGGGAAGAAATAAATATTAAAAGAAGAATTTATCGTTCCGGAGAGATCGAAAATTTCATTAATGGAATCCCATGTAGATTGAAGGATATTCAAGAATTATTTATGAATACGGGGTTGAGCAAAAATGCCTATTCCATAGTTGCTCAGGGCGAAGTAGATCTTATTTTAAGTGTAAAACCATCTGACCGACGTTATTTATTTGAAGAAGCCGCCTCTATTTCTAAATATAAATATGAAAAACAAAAAACTTTAAAAAGGATAGAGGTAATCGATAATAATTTGGGTAAAATTAGCAACATAATCTCCGAAATTAAAAATCAATTACTAATTTTAGAAGAAGAAGCAAAACATTTGAAAAATTATAAAGTTTGCCAGGAAGAAATAAATAATTTAGAATTATTTTTGATCTATCAAAAATATAATTTATGTAGAACAAGTTTATCCAAAATAAAGAATAATTTAGAACGATATAAAAATGAAAAAGATAAATTTGTCAAAAGTATTGAGAAAGACGAATCAAAAATTAACTACTTAAATATTGAATTAACTAACTTAAAAAAAGATCAAGAAAAATATAAATATGAAAATTATGAATTAGGTAATAAGAAAAAAATAATTCAAAGTGAACTAAAATTGAGTTTGCAAAAGAAAATCGATGTTGAAAAGAGATTAATTGATTTAAAAAAAGAAGTTGCAGGTATTTCCCAAAAAATTGTCCTTTGTGAGCAAAATAAAGAAGCGGTAAATTTAAGTACCGGGGAGATAACAAAAAAAATAGATAGTTTTAATCAGAGAATAATTGATTTAGAAGGAAAATTTAAAAATGTATCAGAATTTACCAATTCACTTAGTATTTTAGAGAGTAATTCAAATTTGATTTTAGAAAAGATATCAGAAAAAGAATTGTTTTTAAAGGAAGCAGAAATAAAATATAAAACTACTTTAAACATCATAAATATAAATTTAGAAAAAATTAGAAAAAAACGAATATCGCTTGAAAGTAAATTAGAGAATATGATTGCGAAAGAAAATGATTACCGAAAAATTGCAGGAGAATACAGAAAAAATGAAGATGAGCTGTGTTTAAAATCAAATGAAAAGAAGATAAAAGAGATTGAAAGTATCTTAAAAAACTTACAGGCAGAATTTGAAAAAGATAAAAATACAATTAATCTAAAAGAAGAAAGAAGCAACATTATAAAGAAATCAATTACTTCCAATGGGAAGAATAATGGGCACAAGACAGAAATATTTTACTCCGGATATTGCCAGAAATATCCGGATGATGTTTGTGAAAAGCTTACGAAACTCATTGATAATGTTCCTGTAAGATATGAAAAAATTATGGGAATTGCTTTAAGGGAAAGTTTTAACTCGATTGTAATTAATAATATTTCGTCAGCTTTAAATATAATTAATTCCTTATCGGAAAATGAATTAGATGAGATTAAATTGATCCCTCTGGATTTGATAGAAAAGCATAAAACACTTTCTGAGGACCAGATAAAATTCTCTAATAAAAGTATTTGCGGATTTGCTAATAATTTGATAAACTACTCCCAAAAATATCAAAATCTATTTAAAATATTATTGGGTAATGTATTAATAGTTGAAGATATTAAAACTGCTCTTGACGCTGCTAATCAATATTTCGGGAAATATAAAATAATTTCTCTTGACGGTATGGCAATTAATATAGATGGTTCAATAGATTTTCTCTCAAATTCAAAGAATTATCAGGAGGGTTTCTATTATATTGAAAAAGAGATTAAAGAATTAGACAAAGAGATGGATGATCTAAAAATAAAAATTACGAAAGATGAAAATATTATTGGAAAATATGATAATATTTATAATTCCTTATGGGAAGAAAATAAGAAAATAAACAGATTATTGCAAGATAATGAAAAAAATGTGGCTAGCAATAGAGATAATTTAAATAAAATCACAATTTATATCAGTGAACTAAAGGATAGTTTAAAAGAAATTTTTATTGAGGAAAATAGTATTTTAAAAGAAAAAGAAAGTATCTTTCAAAAACACCAAATATTTGAAAAAAATCATAAGATTATTTCGGAATATAGTAAAAATATTAATCACGATGCAAAAATGATTAGCCAAATTGTTGAGAGAAGTAACAGCCGTATAAATAGCTTTTCTAAAGAAACAAACGATCTAAAAAATGCCATTCTTATAAATAAAGAGAAACTGGTTAATACGAAAGAAAAAACTGAAAATATTTCTCAATACACAAATGAATATCAAGCTGACTTAAATGGAAAGAAAAATACCATTAAAGAATACAGCGAAAAACTTGATAATCTATTAAGAGAAATAGACGAATATAATGTTCAGATAAAAGAATTGGACCTAAACAATCCTTCTATTTTTAAGAAATCTGAAGAGACAAATGAAATTCTGCAAGGGAAATTTACTCTATTAGATAATATTCAACAGGATAAAATTAATAAACAAAAACAGTATGAATCAATTAAAGAAAACCAACATAAAGAAGAAATGTTAAAAGTGCAATATCAAGAAAAATACGATAATATTGAGTATGAAATAAATAAAAATTACAACTTGTCTCTGGAAAAATTGGAATTATATAAAAACATATCTGGTTCACAAAAAGATGCTAACCAGAAAATGGATATTTTTAGAGATGATATTCTAAAAATGGGCCAGATAAACTTTGAAGCAGAAAATAGATACCGTAATCAGTTACAGCGCTATAATTCTCTATGTGACAAATATAACGAAATATGTCAGGCCAAAGATTCTTTAGAAGTAGTTATTTCAGAGATTGATCAAATTGCCATAGAAAGATTAAAAAAAACATTTTATCAAGTAAAGACCTACTTTAATGAAATATTTAAAAAAATATTTTCTGGTGGAGAAGGAAGGTTAATTATTGATTACGATAAAGATATACTAAACTCCGGAATAGAGATAATTGCACGACCCCCGGGGAAGAAAACGCAAAATATCGAATTGTTATCATCCGGGGAGAAAGCCCTAACTGCCATAGCGCTTCTATTAGCTTTGTGGAAGGTAAATCCCAGTCCATTTTGTCTTTTTGACGAAATAGATACATCTTTAGATGATACAAATGCTGGAAAGCTGGTAAATATATTAAGAGGAGATGATTTAAATCAGGCACAATTAATTATTATTACCCACCAGAAAACAACAATGGAATCAGCAGATACATTATACGGTATAACCATGGAAGAATCAGGCGTCTCAAAATTAGTTTCAGTAAAATTAGAAGAATAAATCAAAACGGGCAATATAAAAAACAATGAATATAAAAAATACATTACTCCAATTTAAAGAAGGGCTGCATAAATCGAGAATAGAACTAGCTAATAAGTTAGGGTTTTTATTTAGTAATTCTCAAAATAAATCAGATTTTTTAGAGAAATTAGAAGAATTGCTAATCTTATCTGACTTAGGAACTTCTGCTACCGCAGAGATTGTTGCTGAATTTAAGCAAATTAATTTTAAAGAGTATAAGGATAACAATTTTTCATTTTTTAAAGAAAAATTAAAACATATTCTAATAAATTTATTAAATTCAACCGCATTAGATTTTAAAATTAATGAGGATGGGTTGAATATAATAATGCTGGTAGGAGTAAATGGTTCAGGGAAAACCTCGGTTGCGGGTAAGATTGCTTATCGGCTGAAAAATATGAATAAAGATATTTTATTAATTCCCGCAGATACCTTTAGAGCAGCAGCAATACAGCAGCTTAAGATTTTAGCTGATAAAGTGGGAGTGGAGATGATCAATACCAAAGAAGGTGCTGACCCGGCCTCAGTTGTATATGATGGGATTAGTAACGCTCGAGTTCGAAAAAGGAATGTGGTAATTATTGATACTGCCGGAAGACTTCATACCAAGATAAATTTAATGAAGGAATTAGAAAAGATAAAAAGAGTAATCCTGAAAGAGGCAAATAACTCTTCTTTAGAAATAATACAAACCATTGATGCCACAATGGGACAGAACGCTATAGCCCAAGCAGAATCCTTTCACAAATCTTTAGGAGTAACCGGAATTGCCCTTACTAAAATGGATGGAACAGCCAAAGGAGGGATAGTAATTGCCATAAAAAAAGATTTAGATATCCCGGTTAAATTAATTAGCTGTGGAGAGAAATTAACCAATCTATATAATTTTGAAGCTGATAAATTTGTTGAAGCTCTTCTTGATTGACACTAAAGATAATTTTCTATATACTTATAAGGGAATTTTTACGGAATTAGAAAATAATAAATGAACTGGAGATAAGTGGAGTTATTTATTTATGTTTGCAAACCTGACTAATAAGTTCAATATAATATTTAACAAGATAAGAAATAAAGGAAAATTAAATGAGAACGATATAAAAAATTATCTTCATGAAATTCGCATTGCTCTTTTAGAAGCAGATGTAAATTACAAAGTAGTAAAGGAATTCATAAATAGTTTACATGATAGAATAGAGCAGGAAAAAATCTCTGAAAGCCTAACTCCTGCACAACAAATTATTAAAATTGTAAATAGGGAGATAACTGAAGTATTAGGCTCCAGGCAAACTGACCTTAAAATGAGTTCCGCTCCCCCAACTATAATTATATTGGTAGGATTACAGGGAACAGGCAAAACTACTACAGCGGTAAAATTAGCTGATTATTTTAGAAAAAAGGGACACCAACCGCTCTTGGTAGCAACTGATATATACCGACCTGCAGCCATAGAGCAATTACAAATATTAGGTGAAAAATCAAATTTACCGGTTTTTTCTATAGGTAGAAATGAAAGTGCGGTAAACATTATTAAGGCTGCTATAAAATATTCATCTAAATGGAATCATGATGTATTAATTATTGATACTGCCGGTAGATTGCATATAGATGATAAGTTAATGAGCGAGTTACGTGAAATTGATAAAAATATCCCTCTTCAAGAAAAATTATTGATAGTAGATGCCATGGCTGGACAGGATGCTGTAAATTCAGCTAAAGTGTTTTGTGATATAATTAAAATAAGTGGAATTATTTTAACCAAATTGGACGGTGACACTCGGGGAGGAGTAGCTTTATCTTTAAAAAAGGTACTGGGAGTGCCCATTAAATTTATAGGTATTGGCGAAAAAGTGGATGATTTTCAACCTTTTCATCCGGAAAGAATGGCCTCTCGCATATTGGGCATGGGAGATGTCTTAACACTGATAGAAAAAGTTGAGACTGCTTTTGATGAAAACGAATTAAAAATATTAGATAAAAAAATGAAGAACCAGGATTTTGATTTAAATGATTTTTATTTACAATTAAAAAAAATGAAAAATATTGGTTCGGTAGATCAGATTATGGATATGGTTCCAGGATTTAATAATTTAAAAAATAGAATCGATATCACAAAATTGGGAGACAGAGAGAATGAATTAAAAAAAATTGAAGCTATTATAAGTTCTATGACTATTGAAGAAAGGGGAAATCCTTCTATAATTAATGGAAGCAGAAGAAAAAGAATATCCAGAGGGAGCGGAACAAATCTTTCAGAAATAAATAGATTATTGAAACAATATTATCAGATAAAAGAAATGTTTAAAAAAGGACCCAAAATGAAAAACTTTTCTTTTAATTAATATAGAGCATAACATATAGCGAAAAACGAAAAGCGCAAAACGTAAAACCATAGCTCAAAATTTAAAATTCAAATATGTATCTCGATTCGCTGATCAGTTACTTAGTTAATTGGATAGAAAATTATTAGAATTGTACTATTTAACTAGTTTATCTCGTATGTTGTATTTCAAGCTAACGACTAACGAATATTCACTATCGACTAGTTAAGAGGTTTGAATTATGTTTTTTAGCTTTTCGCTTTAAGCTTTTAGTTATATAGTTATAACAAAAAATCAGATCTTCCGAATACATTAACTATATTTTAGTTTATTATTAAAAAAATCAAAATGTAAATAATTAAATGGAGGCAAAATAAATGTCAGTAACAATTAAACTTAGAAGAGAAGGTGGCAAGAAGAACCCCTGTTACAAAGTAGTGGTAATTGATTCGAGAAGAGCTTGTAATTCCAAATTTATAGAGCAGTTAGGGTATTATCAACCACTTTCTGATCCTTATGTTTTTGAAATTGATCAGGAAGCAAGTTTAAAATGGATTGAGAAGGGTGCTAAACTTTCAGCAACAGTAAAAGATTTATTTAAGAAAAAAGGAATATTAAATAAGTAGATGGAGTATGAGGGAAAAATTTTGAAAGAACTTATTGAATTAATTATAAAAGGTATAGTAGACAACCCAGACAAAGTAGAGATAAATGAAATCATAGGTGAAAAGACATCAATATTTGAAGTAAGGGTTGACTCTAATGATATAGGTAAAGTAATTGGAAGACAGGGTAGAAATATAAAGTCAATAAGGACTGTAGTAAATGCAGCAGCACAAAAAGATGATAAACGGGTAGTTATCGAAATTATCGAATAAAATTAGCGTATAGTGATTCAGTATTGCGTATTGCGTATTGCGCGTGGAGAAAACCAGTTTTCAGTTATCGGTTATCAGTTTATTAAGATTTCTGTCATTGCAAGCTCTGATTTATCGGAGTGCGGCAATCTCTTTATTAAGCTAAAAATTTAAAACGAAAAGCGAAAAACCATAATTCAAAATTCAAAACTTTTTCTCCCAATATTATATTTTAAGTTTTAGTTTTTGTTTCTTTACCTTTTCATTTTTGCTTATAGCATGCGAAATAAGAAAGATAAAAATCAATGTATAAAACAATGTATTTAAATTTTAAATTTTGAGCTATGGTTTTACGTTTTGCGCTTTTTGTTTTTCGCTATATACTATACGCTCTACGCTAAACGCTATACGCTAGTTTGCACGAGATACAAATTCGCGTTTATGAAAAAGATAATTCTCATAAAATAAGTTTATCTAATATACTTTAAGGAGATATATTATTGAGAAAAGAATTTATTATTATTGGTAAAGTGCTTTCCACCCAAGGGAATAAAGGGGAAATCAAAGTACTGCCACTTACAGATTCAATCGACAGATTTGAAAAATTAACCAGTATTTTTATAAGAAAGAATAATAGCCGAAAAACATTAAATGTAGAGAAAATAAGAATCAAAGAAAACATGGTTATTATAAAATTAAAAGACATAGAAAATATCAATGATGCCAAGATGTTAGTGGGGTCTTGTCTTGAAGTTGAAAGAGAAAATGCTGTAAAATTACCAAAAAACACTTATTTTGTGTTTGAGATAATTGGTCTTAAAGTATATGACGAGAATAATATTTTTCTGGGAAAAGTAGAAAATGTGATAAGCACAGGCAGTAATGATGTTTATGTAGTAAACAAAAAAGATAAGGAGGAATTATATATACCAGCTATTCATGATGTTGTAAAGAACATTGATTTAGAAAATAAACGAATTACTATAAACATGGTAGATGGATTAATATGACAAATGATTATTTAGAGATTGATATATTAACTATTTTCCCCGATATGTTTAAAGGGCCTTTTTCTGAAAGCATATTAAAAAAGGCTCAAGAAAAAGGTTTGATAAAAATAAATCTAATTGATTTGAGGGATTTTGCCACAGACAAACACAAGACTGTAGATGATTACTCTTATGGAGGTGGGCCGGGTATGGTTTTAAAACCTCAGCCAATTTGGGATGCTGTAAAGGTAATACAAGAAGAAGAAATCCCATTGCCTTTAAAAATTATAATCACTTCTGCTCAGGGGAAGATTTTTAACCAAGAAATGGCTAAGGATTTGTCGAAAGAAAAAAGATTATTAATTATTTGCGGTCGATATGAAGGTATAGACGAGCGGATACCCCAACTTCTCGATGCAGAGGAAGTGTCAGTCGGTAATTTTGTAGTTAGCGGTGGAGAATTACCAGCCATGCTGATGGTAGATGTAGTTTCAAGGATGATTCCAGGAGTTTTAGGCAAAGAAGAATCTATGGTCAATGATTCATTTTATAACGAATATCTTGATTTTCCTCACTATACCAGACCTGATGAATTTAAAGGTTTTAAGGTTCCGGAAATATTACTTTCGGGTAATCATAAAGAAATCGAAAAATGGAGAAGGAAGCAGTCTCTGTTAAGAACTTTAATTAGAAGACCTGAAATATTTGCAAATAAAAAATTATCTAAAAAAGATTTAGATTTACTAAAAAAATTAGAGAAGAAAATCAATGAAAATTAAGGCAAAATAATTAAATTAGTCATTTATGAGTATTCATCAAATTGATTGATTAACGAGAAGAGAAAGAAAAAATATGGGAATATCGCATGACCCCATTAGATCAATTGACCATGTTTATACCGGGACACGATACATCGTGCTTGCAACAAACAAGACGATGCAGTTTAATCTGCATCCTACAATAAAAAAAATAATTAGGAAGGGTGATTTTTATGATAGATTATATTAAACAATTAGAAGAAGAACAATCTAAAAAAGAGAATAGTGAATTTACAAATGGTGATACAGTTGAGGTACATCAAAAAATTATTGAAGGAACCAGAGAGCGAGTACAAATTTTTAAAGGAATAGTTATTGCCAAAAAGCATGGTGGAAGCAAGGAGACGTTTACAGTAAGAAAAATATCCAAAGGTGTTGGAGTAGAGAAAATATTTCAATTGCATTCACCGAATATCGTAAAAATAGTGGTTTCAAAAAAAGGAAAGACGAGAAGGGCAAAGTTATATTATCTGAGGGACAGAGTAGGAAAGAGCAGTACAGTTAAAGAAAAAAGATAATAGAATGCCGCTTAAGGGAATAAATATAAAAGGAAAAATAACAAAATCAATTATCTATAGCTATCAGAGGAAAATAGAAAAATTATACACAGAAAGAATAAGGATTTATAATCTTTACCAATATGAAAATCGACTGAAAAATGAAGGATACTCTTTGATTGCGGGGATAGATGAGGCAGGCAGGGGATCATTGTCCGGGCCAGTAGTGGCGGCTGCGGTAATATTACCCTGCCAATTATTTATTCCCGATGTTAAGGATTCTAAAAAATTAACTTCACAGAAAAGAGCAAAATTATATTATTCTATCTTAAATAAAGCAAAAGATATAGGAATTGGTATCGTAGAAGCTGAAGTTATTGATAGAATAAATATTGCACAAGCTTCTTTCCTGGCAATGAAAAAAGCTATTTTAGATTTAAAAAAAGCGCCTGATTATGTGTTGGTAGATGGCTTTAAAATTCCCCAAATAAACATTTTCCAATTACCATTAATTAAAGGGGAAGATAAAAGTATGTCGATTGCCGCCGCCTCAATAGTTGCTAAAGTTTATAGAGATAATATTATGGTTGAATACGATAAAAAATATCCGCAGTACCTTTTTAAAAAAAATAAAGGTTATGGCACTGAAGAACATCTTGAAGCATTACTTAAGTACGGCCCATCAGAAATCCATAGAAAAAGTTATAGAAGAGTGAAGCCGTAACAGGTTGAAATAACAGATAATTCGTATCTCGTATCGTGTGCAATCTAGCGTTTAGCGGAGAGCGTATAGTATATAGCGAAAAACAAAAAGCGCAAAACGTAAAACCATAGCTCAAAATTTAAAATTAAAATCTATATCTCGATTCGTTGATTAGTTACTTAGTTAATTGGTCAATAAATTATTAGGATTGTACTATTTAACTAGTTTATCTTGCATGTTATATTTCAAGCTAACGACTAACGACTATTCACTAACGACTAGTTAAGAGTTTTGAATTATGGTTTTTCGCTTTTCGTTTTAAATTTTTAGCTGTATAATGATAACTAAAAATTGTATTTAAAATTAACGACTAAATATTATGAAAATAGATGATTAATAAAGATGGATAATATAAATATAGGAAAATATGGCGAAGAATTAGCTTGTAAATACTTAGAAAGTAAAGGTTACAAGATAAAAGAGAGAAATTATCGTACTTTTTTAGGAGAAATAGATATTATTTGTGAATATAAGAAGAATATTGTTTTTATAGAAGTAAAAACCAGACGTTCTGATAAGTTTGGTTATCCCGAAGAAGCAATAAACTTTATTAAGCAACGTAAAATAATTAAAAATGCTTTATGTTACTTGTCTAAATATCACCTTTGGGGCGAAAATTGTTGTTTTGATGTAGTTTTAGTCAGAATCTCTAAAGATAAAGATATAAAAAGTATAAAGCATATTAGGAATGCTTTTTACCTTGATAACAAATAAGTATCGAGTATATAGTATTGAGTATATAGTAAAGAAAAAGCGCAAAACGTAAAACGTAAAACGTAAAGTCATAGCTCAAAATTTAAAATTTAAATATATATCTCGATTCGTTGATTAGTTACTTAGTTACTTGGTTAATAAATTATTAGGATTGTACTATTTAACTAGTTTATCTTGCATGTTATATTTCAAGCTAACGACTATTCACTAACGACTAGTTAAGAGTTTTGAATTATGGTTTTTTGTTTTTAGGTTTAAATTTTTAGCTTAATAGAGGGATTGCCACGCTCTGATAAATCAGAGCTCGCAATGACAGAAATCATATTGAACTGATAACTGATATTTTTCACGCAATACGCAATACTATTCAAAAAAGTAGGTGTTTTATTGTTATCTAAATTATTTAGTGCGGCTATATTCGGGACAGAAGCTTTTGTAGTAGATGTCGAAGTAGACGTTCATTCAGGATTGCCATCGTTCAATATTGTAGGATTACCCGATACGGCTGTTCAGGAATCTAGAGAAAGAGTCAGAGCAGCTATAAAAAATTCTGAATTCGAGTTTCCCATGCAAAGAATTACTGTAAACCTTGCTCCAGCGGATACTAAAAAGGAAGGCCCCATTTTCGATTTATCTATTGCTTTGGCAATTTTAACTGCCTGTAAACAAGTTAAGCCGGAATTATTAGACGAATATTTAATTCTGGGTGAATTGTCTTTAGATGGAAGCATAAAGCCGGTAAGCGGTGTGCTTCCCATTGCACTGATGGCAAAAAAAATAGGTAAAAATAAATTACTTCTACCTAAAGCAAACGCCAAGGAAGCAGGAATAATTAAAGAACTAAAAGTATTTCCGGTTAATTCACTTTGTGAAGTAGTTGAATTTTTAAATAAAAAAATATCGATAGAACCGATATCGGTAGACTTAGAAGATATTTTTAAACAAAATATGAACAATCAAGTAGACTTTACTGATATAAAAGGACAGGAACATGCTAAAAGAGCCTTTGAAGTGGCCGCAGCCGGAAGTCACAATGTTATAATGATTGGTCCACCAGGCTCCGGAAAAACCATGCTGGCACGTAGACTTCCAACTATCCTTCCTTCTTTAACATTGGAAGAATCAATCGAAATTACTAAATTGTACAGTATTGCCGGTTTACTTCCACCAGAAACGCCTTTAGTTACAGAGAGACCGTTTAGGGCACCACATCATACTATAAGTAATGTTGGGTTAATCGGAGGAGGAAGAATGCCTAAACCGGGAGAAATTAGTTTGGCCCACAATGGTGTACTATTTTTGGATGAGTTGCCAGAATTTTCCCGAGGTGCCTTGGAATCTCTACGTCAACCTCTGGAAGACGGGATTATTACTATTTCACGTTCTCTAAGTTCTGTTAACTATACATCTTCTTTTATGTTGATAGCGTCTTTAAATCCCTGCCCTTGCGGTTTTTATGGTGATCCGGTTAAAGTTTGCACCTGCAGTTCATCTCAAATTGTTAAATATCGTTCAAAAATATCGGGGCCGTTATTAGATCGAATTGACATTCATATTGAAGTTCCCCGGGTAAATTGCCGAGAAGTTATGGAAAAAGATAACATAGAAGACTCTTTTGCTATAAGAGAAAGAGTAGAAAAAGCAAGAAAAACACAAAGGGAAAGATATTGTGAAAACAATATTTTTAGTAATGCTCAAATGACCAAAAAACAAATTAAAAAATATTGTAACATTAATGATAATGCTAAAAATTTACTTTATAAGGCTATGGAAAAATTAAATTTAAGTGCAAGAGCTTATGATCGTATATTAAAAGTAGCCAGAACCATAGCAGATTTGGAACAATCAGTGGAGATAGAAATTTCCCATCTGTCTGAAGCTATTCAGTATAGAAGTCTTGATCGCAAACTATGGTTATACTAATAATTACCAAGACTCTTAAAATAAACCATTATTTATATGAAAAGGTGGTGTTATAATTATGTTAAGAAAATTAGCTCCTTCAATCTTAGATGCGGATTTTACCTGTTTGGAAAGAGAATTAAGTATGATGGAAAGTGGAGGAGCAGACATAATTCATCTAGATATTATGGATGGGAATTTTGTACCAAATATTTCCTTTGGTCCCAAAATAGTAGAATCCATTAAAAGTAAAACATCTCTTCCCTTGGAAGTACATTTAATGGTAGAAAAACCGGAAAATCATATTAAATCATTTATCGATGCAGGAGGAGATACTATAATTGTTCATTACGAAACTTCTAAACATCTTGAAGAACTTATCCAAAACATCAATAATGCTGGTGTAAAATCAGGGATTGCTCTAAGTCCGGCAACACCTTTAAGCACCATTGAATATTTAACTAATAAAATAGATAGTTTATTAATTATGACAGTTAATCCGGGTTATGGCGGACAGAAATTCATTCCAGGGATGATTGAAAAAATAAAAAAGGCGAGAGAAATATTAGATAATCATAAAAAAACAGTAAGTTTAGAAGTTGACGGCGGGATAAATTTAAGTAATCTCTCCAAAATAATTGAAGCCGGTGCAGAAACAATTGTTGTTGGCCAACTTATATTTAAAAGCAAAAATCCTGAAATGACTATAAAGAAGATAAAAGATATTTTAAAGTAGTCGTTAGTGTATCGTATTGCGTATTGCGTATCGAGTATCACACATTAGTTATCCAGTTACCCTGTTTGCCGGTTAACCAGTTAATTTTAGTTGTTAATTTTTAATACAAGTTTTCAGTCGCAAAATAAGAGTTAGTTGATACGGCTAACCAACATGATTTTGATTCTTCAACCGGGCAACCGGTAAACTGGGTAACTGGCTAACCATCTTAACGATATACGAATATAGTTTTGCGCTTTTATCTTTAAATTATTAGCAATATTAAAAATGGGAGTGTCTGTCTTGAAAAAACCTATCGTTGCTATTATCGGAAGAATAAATGTAGGTAAATCTACTTTATTTAATAGAATTACGAAAAAAAGAACTGCTATTGTAGAAAATGAACCCGGAATTACCAGAGATCGGATATATGCAGAATGTGAATGGAAAGGGTTGCCATTTACTCTGGTAGATACCGGAGGAGTGGATTTTATACAAAAGGAAGAGATGCAGAAAAAAATAGCTGTTCAGACCAAATTAGCCATTGAAGAAGCGGACTTGATAATATTATTGGTCGATATCAAAGAGGGAATAAATCCAGATGATTTTAAAGTAGCCAAAATTATTAGAGAAAAAGGGAAACCCAGTATTTTAGTTGCCAATAAAGGAGATGTAAGGGACAGTGATTCAAAGTTATATGAATTTTATGAATTAGGATTCGGAGACCCTTTTATAATATCTGCTGAACACGGATTAAATACCGATGATTTATTAGACAGAATAGTTTCAAATATTTCAGAAGTAAAATTAGAGCCGGAGAGAGAAGAGGACATTATAAAAATATCTATTATCGGAAAGCCTAATGTAGGAAAATCAAGTTTATTAAATTATATTTTAGGAGAAGATAGAATAATAGTTAGTGAATATCCTGGTACTACTCGAGATGCTATTGAAATAGTTTTTGAACAAGATTCACTAAAATTAATATTTATTGATACTGCTGGATTGAGAGATAAGGCGAAACCGAAAGAAGATGTTGAATATTACAGTACATTAAGAACTTTTGAAGCGGTACGTAATTCAGATATAGCATTATTAATGTTGGATTCTACCCAGGGAGTGAGCATGCAAGATAAAAAAATAGCAAATTATATTCAAAAAGAAAAAAGGGCCTGTATCGTAATATTAAATAAATTCGATTTAATTAAAGATAATATAGATAAAAAATTATTTATTGATGAAATAAGATATGAATTGTCTTTTATGAAAAAATCTCCTGTGATAATGACTTCTGTCTTAACTGGTTATAATATTGAGAAAATTATTCCAAAAATTAAAGAAGTCGCTTTTCAATATAGCAAAACGATTCCTACTTCAGTATTAAATACTTTTATGAAAGAAATTATTTCTAAAAATTCCCCAAAATATGTAGAGGGGAATACACTAAAAATTAAATATATTACTCAAACAGGAATAAAACCACCCAAATTTCTATTATTTGTAAACAATTCTAAATTTATGTATGCTTCCTATCTCAAATATATAGAGAATAATATCTATGAAACCTTTGGCTTTGAAGGTTCACCCGTAGTTATTAATTTAGCGAGAAAAAGAGAGAGGGGAATAGTATGAAGGTTGTTTTAACTATTTTAAGCTGTTATCTTTTAGGCTCTATACCTTTTGGCTATATTGTTGGTAAACTGTTCAAGAAAATAGATATAAGAGAATATGGAAGTGGGAATATAGGCGCAACCAATGCTTTTAGGATATTGGGACCTTTGTTAGCTTCTTTAGTAGTAATTGGCGATATTGGCAAAGGTATTTTTTCAATCTATTTAGTACAATATTTAAATATTGATAATTTATTAATATTAACTATTGCAGGTTTAGCGGTAATATGTGGTCATGACTGGTCTATATTTCTCGGGTTTAAGGGTGGTAAGGGCATAGCTACTACATTTGGAGTCATGTTTGTTCTTAATCCAACAATATCAGTTTTAGCATTAATGATTTGGGTGATTGTTGTAATAACAACAAGATATGTTTCCTTATCATCTATTTTTGCTGTAATTTCCATTTTTATTTTTACAATTTTATTCGAGCAACCTTATGAATACATTGCATTTAGTGCAATAATTTTAATTTTAGGTATTTTTAATCATAAAGATAATATTAAAAGATTAAAATCAAAAAAAGAAAGAAAAATCGGAGAAAAGATCGAAATAAAAAAATAAAATAGCTGGAAGTGAATGAAACTAGCGTAGAGCGTTTAGCGTATAGTATATAGCGAAAAACGAAAAGCGCAAAACGTAAATCCATAGCTCAAAATTTAAAATTAAATATATATCTCGATTCGTTGATTAGTTACTTAGTTAACTGGTTAATAATTTATTAGAATTAAACTATTTAACTAGTTTATCTTGTATATTGTATTTCAAACTAACGACTAACAACTATTCACTAACGACTAGTTAAGAGTTTTGAATTATGGTTTTTCGCTTTTCGTTTTAAATTTTTAGCTGTATAGTGATAACTGAAAACTATTTTTAAAACCAACGACCATTTGCTAACGATTAATTAAAGTTGAAAGAGAGAATATGTCCAAAGTCATAATAAGTGATGTACAAAATAAAGAAATAACTGAAATAATTAAAAATGTTTTTGAAATATTTGGAGTGGCAGATAAAGTAAAGAACAAAAAAGTGTTGGTGAAACCAAATCTCCTGGGAGCTTTCCCCCCGGAGAGAGGAGTTACTACCGATCCAAGAGTAATATCTGCAATTATTAAGGAATTAAAAGGGTATGACCCCAAAGAGATAATAGTGGGAGATAATTCCGGGAGTATTCACTTCGACCCGCTAAAAATAGCAAAAATTACCGGAATATTGGACGCATCTCATGGCTGTTACACTAATATTGCCAAAGAAGTAGTAGAGGTGAAAGTAAATTCAAAATATATAGAAAAACTGTTTATCTCCAAAATAGTTCAAGAAGCAGATTATGTCATTAATGTTCCAAAATTTAAAACCCACAGTCTAACCACCATTACCGGTGCAATAAAAAATATGTTCGGTATTATTCCGGGAGGGAAGAAGGCAAAATTACATACCTTAAATCGATCTATCGATGAATTTGCCGAACTGCTAATTGATATTTATCAGATTAGGATACCTGATTTAAATATTATGGATGCTATAATTGGCATGGAAGGTGCCGGCCCTACCAATGGAAATATTAGAATCATAAATAAAATATTAAGCAGTGATAATGGTATCTCTCTTGATTCGGTTATGGCTTTCATGATGGGACTTAAGACTAATACAATTGAATTATTACAGATTGCTAAAGAAAGAAATTTAGGGGAGATAGATATCTCCAATATAATTATCGATGGAGAATTGAAAGTAATTTCGGGATTTAAAACACCAAATAATGGTTTATTGAAGAAAATAATAAAAGCAGTTGGCCCTCAGGTATTTAATTTTGCGTCGGTTAAGCCGATAGTAAATCCTAATAAATGTAAAATATGTAAAAAGTGTATTAAAGTTTGCCCTACTTCAGCAATGAATTTAACCAATAAATTTCCAGAAGCGGATAGGAAAAAATGTATTTCTTGCTTTTGTTGTGACGAACATTGTCCTTATGGTGCAATAATATTACCTTCATGGCAGCAAGATATTTTTAACCGATTGAAAGGAAAATAAAATCACAAAAAAAATGGTTTTGAAGGATAAAAAATGACTAAATATCTAGTAATAGTTGAATCGCCAACTAAAGAAAAAACCTTAAAAAAGATATTGGGTAAGGATTATACTATTAAATCAAGCAAGGGACATTTAATTGATTTGCCTAAAACAAAATTAGGGATAGATGTCGAAAATAATTTCAATCCGGAGTATGTTGTTATCCCTAAACAAAGAAAGGTATTGAAAGAATTACAAGAAAGCAGCAAAGGTAAAGAGAAAGTATTTATAGCTACTGATCCGGATAGAGAAGGTGAAGCAATTGCCTGGCATATCGCTCTAAAATTAAATGTTAAAGATGAAAAAAATAGAGTTAGTTTTAATGAAATAACCGAAAAAGCTGTTTCTCAGGCTTTTGAAAATCCAAGAGAAATTAACCTTGATATGGTTAACTCTCAAAAGGCCAGAAGATTATTAGATAGATTGGTAGGTTATAAGGTTAGCCCATTATTATGGAAAAAAATTGGCAAGAAATTAAGTGCAGGAAGGGTGCAATCTGTAACCTTACGTTTGATATGTGAAAGAGAAGAGGAAATAGCTAAATTTAAAATAGAAGAATATTGGACCATAAACGCTTTACTTAAAAAAGTTGAAGATGAAAAGGCAGAGCCATTTGAGGCATTACTATTTTCGGTAGATTCTAAGAAAGCAACTATTAATAGCCAGGAAGAAGCAACAAAAATTTGTGAAGAAGTAAAAAATCAGGACATCTATGTAAAAAATATAACCCAAAAAAAAGAATATAAAAATCCACAACCTCCATTTACTACCAGCACTTTGCAACAAGAGGCACACAATAAATTATATTTTTCCATTAAAAAAACCATGTTGATAGCACAACAATTGTACGAGGGGATTAACTTTGGCAGCAAAGGAAATATCGGCTTAATTACCTATATGCGTACCGATTCGGTAAGGGTTTCCGATGAAGCAAAGAGTGATGCAAAAAAATACATTGATAAAAATTACGGTAAAGAATTTGCAAAATCATTTCAAAATACGGGAAAAGAAAAGGATAAAATAAAAAAAGTAAATATTCAAGATGCTCATGAATCTATTAGACCTACTTATGCAATCAATCACCCGGAATCGATTAAAAAATATCTTACTAATGACCAATTTAAATTGTATAATATAATCTGGCAAAAATTTATAGCTAGTAGGATGAAGGCTGCTTATCTGGAAAAAACTACCATAGAAATAGAATCAGGAAGGTATATCTTTAGGGCATCCGGTTCCAAGATATTATTTAAGGGCTACCTGATTCTAAATGATGAAAACAATCAATATTCAGATAAAATTCCGGATCTTAATGAAAAAGATAAACTTAAGTTATTAAAAATAGAACAAAATCAATCTTTTACCAAGCCTCCTCCCCGATACACAGAAGCCAGCTTGGTAAAAAGATTAGAAAAAGAGGGGATAGGCAGGCCTAGTACCTATGTACCCACCATAAGCACTTTGCAATACCGGACATATGTGGAAAAAATAGATAAAAAATTTACCCCCACAGAATTGGGAATAACCGTAAATACTTTTTTAGTTCGATATTTTGCTGATATTGTAAATATTGCCTTTACTGCAAAAATGGAGAAGCAACTTGATGAAGTTGAATCGGCCCAAAAAAAATGGGAAGATGTATTGAAAATATTTTACAAGGCATTTTCCGTTGATTTAGAAAAAGGTGATAAAGCGCCAAAAATTAAAATGCCTGAAATAGAAAGTGATGAAATATGTGATAAATGCCGCAGTAAGATGCTAATAAAAAATGGACGTTTTGGTAAATTTTTAGCCTGTTCGGGTTTCCCTAAATGTAAACATACAAAACCTTTTTTAGATAAAATTGGCGTGTCTTGTCCTGAAGAAGGATGCTCCGGGGAGATTATTAGGAAAAAAACTAAAAAGGGGAGAATATTTTATGGATGCAGTAATTATCCGAAGTGTTCTTTTGTGAACTGGAATAAGCCGGTTAACAAAAGATGCCCCAAATGTAATTCCCTTTTAACCTTAAATAATAAAAAAGGCATAGTTTATTTTAAATGCAGTAGTTCTGATTGTGATTATAAAGATCTTATCAAGAAAGATAAAAAATAATTTAAGGATAGAGAAAAAGATTAAACGGTAATTTAATATAAATAAATAATATTAACTTCTTAAAAAAATAAAGATGGAGTTTTTGAATTTGGATAAACATATAAAATCATATGTTTTTTTTCTAAAGAATGAAAAAAACTATTCTAATAATACGGTTATTTCCTATAAAAATGATTTAATTCAATTATTAAACTATATAAAGGATCAGAAAATATTAGAAGTGGAAAATGTACAATACATTGACCGGAATATTATACGGAAATATATTGTACATTTAAAAAAGAATAATTATTCGGCAAGAAGTATTTCCAGAAAAATATCAACAATCCGCTCTTTCTTTAAATTTTTATTGAAAGAGGGTATAGTTAAAATTAACCCGACTCTCAATTTGATAACACCCAAGATAGATAAGAAGCTGCCTTACTTTTTATACTTGCAAGAAGTTAATAAGCTTATCGAAACACCGCCTCAGCATACAATAACCGGGATTAGAGACAGAGCAATCCTTGAGTTACTTTATGGAACTGGAATTAGAGTTGGGGAACTGGTGAATTTAGATATTCACGACCTAGACTTGTATGAAAAAACCGTTAGAATATTTGGAAAGGGCTCAAAAGAAAGAATCCTCCCTTTAGGAAATCCTAACCTAAAGGCAGTACAGGAATATTTAACCAGTAGAAATTTATTCAGAAAAGATATATCCGTAAATAAAAATGACCTGGATGCGTTATTATTAAATCGTTTTGGAGGAAGATTAACCGCAAGAAGCATACGCAGAATTATTATTAAATATATGAGAATAGCTGGTTTAAATAAAAAGATAAGTCCTCATGTTTTAAGACATTCATTTGCTACCCACCTGTTAGGAGGTGGAGCAGATTTACGTTCTGTTCAGGAGCTTTTAGGGCATGAGAGTCTATCTACTACTCAAATATATACTCATATTACCAAAGAAAGATTAAAAGTAATTTATAATAAATCTCATCCCAGGTCTTAATATTAAAAGTTTAAAAGGAGATGAAATAAGAAATGTTTAAAGGTACTACAATTTTAGCTATAAAACATAAAGGCGAAACTGCTATTTCCGGTGATGGCCAGATAAGTATGGGTAATACTATTATGAAGAATAATACTGTAAAGATACGAAAACTTTACGATGATAAAGTTCTTACCGGATTTGCCGGGGCAAGTGCTGATGCTATAACCTTGTTTGAAAGATTCGAGGAGAAGATAAATGAATTTCACGGAAATTTACCCAAAGCAGTTATTTCTTTAGCCAAAGAGTGGCGAACTGACAAAATATTAAGAAAATTGGAGGCAATATTAATTGTTGCAAATACAGAGAAAATTTTTATAGTTTCTGGCACCGGTGATATAATAGAACCGGATGATAATATTGCCGCTATTGGATCGGGTGGTCCCTATGCATTGGCTGCAGCGAAAGCTTTGGTTAACTTTTCAAAATTATCTGCTTACGAAATAGCTTTGGAATCTTTAAAAATCGCGGCATCAATTTGCATTTATACCAATGATAAAATAGTAGTAGAAAAACTATAATCGAAAGGAGGAACTATAGTTGATTAACGATTTAACCCCTTTACAGATTGTTTTCGAACTTGATAAATATATAATTGGTCAAGATAAGGCCAAAAAAGCTGTAGCTATAGCTCTAAGAAATAGGATTAGAAGACAGAAATTACCTTTGGAATTAATAGATGAAGTTACCCCAAAAAATATTATAATGATTGGTCCTACCGGAGTTGGAAAAACAGAAATCGCTAGAAGGTTATCAAAATTAGTTAAAGCACCTTTTGTAAAGGTTGAAGCCACAAAATATACTGAAGTAGGGTATGTGGGTAGGGATGTAGAATCAATAATTAGGGATTTAACTGAAGTAAGCGTTCAATTGGTACGTAAAGAATGGGCAAGTAAAGTAGAAGATAAAGCTAAAAAATTGGTAGATGAGAAAATAATAGATTATTTATTTCCCGTAGAGATTAAGAAAAAAGAACAAAAAACAAATTTATTAGATGGTTCATTTTATGATGGTATTGAAGAAGAAAAAGAAGATTCTTTAGAAGATTTTACAAAAAATGATGAAAGAGAAGAAAGACTTAAAAGAACCAGAATAAAATTTAAAGAAAAATTAGAAAAAGGTGAACTGGAAAGCAGGATAATTGAAATTGAAGTTGAAGAAAACATTCAACCTACGGTAGAAGTTTTTTCTAACTCGGGGATAGAAGGAATGGGAATTAATTTTAAAGATATTTTAGGCAGAATGTTTCCTCAAAAAAGTAAAAAACAAAAAGTTACAGTTGCGGAAGCCCGTAAAATATTAATCTATAATGAAATTCAAAAGTTAACTGATATGGATGAAGTGATTCGTGAAGCTGTTGATAGAGCAGAGAATTTGGGAATCGTTTTTATCGATGAAATTGATAAGATTGCCAGGCAGGAAAAATCATACGGACCAGATGTTTCCAGAGGAGGAGTTCAAAGAGATATATTACCTATTATCGAGGGTTCAACAGTTATGACTAAATATGGAGCAGTAAAAACTGACCATATTTTATTTATAGCTGCCGGTGCTTTTACCACTTCAAAGCCTTCTGATTTAATACCTGAATTACAAGGGCGTTTCCCTATTAGGGTTGAATTAAGCAATTTAGACAAAGAAGATTTAAAAAGAATATTAACTGAGCCTTGTAATTCACTAATAAAACAATATGTAGCCTTGCTTGCTACCGAAGGTTTGAAAATAGAAATTACAGATGATGCGATTAATGAGATTGCCGAAAGCGCTTTTTTGGTAAATGAACAAACAGAAAATATTGGAGCAAGGAGGCTTTATACTATATTAGAAAAATTATTGGAAGATATTTCATTTAACGCACCGGATCTTAAAAAGAAAAAATTTGTTATTGATAAAAAATATGTTAAGGATAAATTACAAAGCATAATAAAGAGCGAAGATTTAAGCAGATATATCTTATAATTGACCAATTAAATTAGTCGTTAGTATAAATATAAGATCCAAGTTTGTTTAGTTACTTAGTTACCCAGTTACCCTGTTTACCAGTTGACCGGTTAATAATAATCATTAATTTCAAATACAGGTTCTCAGTTGTAAGATGAGAGTAGTTGATACCGCTAACCAGCCTGATTTTAATTCTTCAACCGGTAACCGGTAAACTGGTTAACTGGCTAACTTTCTTTACTCGATACTCGATACTATATACTTGATACTACGGCATTATTGTTCTTGATTTAGAAAATAAACTATGTTATACTATTTTTGATTTTACGGGCTTAATTCATAAAAATTATAACGATTTATGATAATTTTAGAATCAAAGTAAAAAATAAACATATAGAACTATAAAAATTAAAATTGGAGGATAGTAGATGAGTGTAATTTCAATGAAACAATTACTAGAAGCAGGAGTGCATTTTGGTCATCAGATGCGTCGATGGGATCCTAGAATGAAACCATATATTTTTACAGATAGAAATAATATATATATTATAGATCTTCAACAAACTGTAAAATTGGTCGAAGCAGCATACGATATTATTAGAGAAGTATCTGGCAATGGTGGTAATGTACTATTTGTTGGAACTAAAAAACAGGCTCAGGAAGCGATTAAAACTGAGGCCGAAAGATGTGGTATGTTTTATATTAATTATAGATGGTTAGGTGGGACGCTAACCAATTTTGATACCATTAGAAAAAGAGTAAAAAGACTTCACGAATTGGATGAAATGGAAAATAATAAAACCTTTGAAGTTCTTCCCAAAAAAGAAGTAATAAGCTTAAAGAGAGAAAAAGAGAAGCTCGAAAAAATATTAACCGGAATAAAAAATATGGAAAAACTTCCCGCAGCAATATTCATTGTTGACCCAAAGAAAGAGAAGATTGCAGTTGCTGAAGCCAATAAACTTTCTATCCCAATAGTGGCAATTGTAGACACAAATTGTAATCCGGAAGAAATTGATCATGTAATTCCAGGGAATGATGATGCGATAAGAGCAGTAAAGCTAATTTCATCAGTTATAGCCGATGCAGTTATTGAAGGGAAAAAAGCAACCGTAGATAAAAAAATGAACTAGTAAAAGCATAGCACATATACATTAACACAAAACAAGGAGATAAGGATGGATATTAATGCTCAGATGGTTAAAGAATTACGAAAAAAAACAAGTGCTGGAGTGATGGATTGCAAGGAAGCCTTAAAAGCTACTGAGGGAAACTTGGAAAAAGCAGTTGAATATTTACGTAAAAAAGGAATGGATGCTGCTTCTTCTAAATTTAGCAGACAAGCGTTAAGCGGAACAGTAGGATCCTACATTCATCTCTATGGAAAAATTGGTGTTTTGGTCGAGATAAATTGCGAAACAGATTTCGTGGCCAATACTGATGAATTTAAAGAATTTGTAAAAAATATCGCACTGCAAATAGCAGCCTCAAATCCGAAATTTATTTCCAGAGAGAATGTTCCTAACGTTATAATTGAAAAAGAAAAAGAAATATTCTATGCACAAGTTGAAAAGTCAGGTAAACCTGCTCCGATTATTGAAAAAATAGTTATAGGAAAATTAGAAAAATATTTTCAAGAGAATTGTCTGAAAGAGCAAGTATTTATTAAAGATACTAATAAGAATATTAATCAATTATTATTAGAGTTAATTGCTAAGTTAGGTGAAAATATTGTAATTAAAAGATTCGCAAGATATGAACTTGGAGAAGAAATCTAAAAACAGTTTGCCGGTTATCCAGTTTACCGGTTATCCGGTTTAGGAATTAAAATTATATTAGTTAACCGTATCAACTAACTTTCATCATTCAATTGAGAGTTAGCATTTGAAATTAACCAATAAATTAACTGGTTAACTGGCAAACGGGGTAACTGGGTAACTATATAACTCGATACTAAATCGCGGTACGCTCTAAGCTAGTTTTATACTCTAACGACTAATTAATACGGTGAAGGAAAAAAAATATGAAAAAGCCTGCGTTTAAAAGAATTCTCCTAAAATTAGGTGGTGAATCACTTTCCGGAGAAAAAGGCTACGGTATCGACACACAAAAAATTAATTATATTGCTAATGAAATTGCCGAGATAATAGAATTGGGGGTACAAATAGCCGTAGTAATTGGAGGAGGGAATATCTTCAGAGGCCAAGAGGGGAGCGAAAAAGGTATAAATCGAGTTTCGGCTGATTACATGGGTATGTTGGCAACTGTAATAAATGCTTTAGCACTTCAAGATTCTTTAGAAAAATTAAATATTGAAACAAGAGTGCAGACTGCAATCGAGATGAAAGCAATTGCTGAACCATATATCAGGAGAAGGGCTATCAGACATTTAGAAAAAAATAGAATAGTAATTTTAGCTTCCGGAACAGGGAATCCTTACTTTACTACAGATACTGCTGCTGCTTTAAGGGCGATAGAGTTAGATGCGGAAGCAATTCTTAAAGCTACAAAAGTTGACGGTATCTACGAGTCTGATCCATTAATAAATACAAAAGCAGTAAAATTTAAAAATTTAGGGTTTCTTGAGTTTTTGAATAAAGGTTTAAAGGTTATGGACGCAACCTCTATTTCTTTATGTATGGAAAACAATATTCCAGTAATAGTTTTTAATTTTAACACTGCTGGAAATATTAAAAGAGTTGTATTCGGCGAAAAAATAGGAACAATAGTAAGGGGGGAATAAATATGCTGCCTGATTTATTACACGAAATTGGAGATAGGATGGACAAAACAATTACAGCATTAAGGGAGGAGTTTGCTCACATAAGAACAGGAAGGGCTTCTTCTAACTTGGTAGACCGGATAAAAATATCTTATTATGGCACCTTAACTCCCCTTAAACAAATAGCAAATATTTCTATTCCAGAAGCGAATTTAATAGTTATTCAACCGTGGGATAAAAAGTGTATTTCTGAAATTGAAAAAGCCATATGGAAATCCGATTTAGGATTAGCTCCATCATCCGATGGCAATATTATACGACTTACCGTGCCACCATTAAACGAAGAAAGACGAAAAGAGTTGGTAAAACTGGTAAGAAAAGAAGCTGAAAATGGGAAAATAAGCCTAAGAAACATAAGAAGAGAAGCAAACGATTTGATAAAAAAAGATGAGAAAGAAGGTAATACTTCAGAAGACGATTGTAAAAACTATCAAACTAAAATACAAACGTTAACTGATGAACACGTAGAAAGTATTGATAAAATATTGGAGCTTAAAGAGAAAGATGTTATGGAAGTATAGAAAATAATTTTTATTAAATAAAAGGAGATTTTAAATGGCTTACAAAATTACTGATGAATGTATCAAATGCGGCGTTTGTGTTGATGAATGTCCTGCAGAAGCAATTTCTGAAGGAGAGGAAACTTATGTAATTGATAAAGATAGATGCACAGATTGCGGAGCTTGTGCCGATGTTTGCCCAAATGAGTCAATAATAAAGGAATAGTAAATAATAAAACCCCCTTCTCATTTTAATCTATATTAAACTACTATGTATTAATATAATTTTAAGGGGGTTTTTTATTAGGTGACGATTATTAGAAATATTAAAATTAATAGTAGTGAATTATTTGATAAGGATAAGTTGCCTCAGCACCTTGCCATAATAATGGATGGAAATGGACGCTGGGCAGAGAGAAGAGGATTACCTCGAAGTGTAGGACATAGAGAAGGAGCAAAGGTAGTCAGAAGAATAATAACTAGCTGCTTAGACTTTACTATTCCTATGTTAACACTTTTTGCTTTTTCTACGGAAAATTGGAAACGACCAAAGAACGAAATAACGTATCTGCTAAAATTATTCGAAAAGGTTTTGGGTAGAGAAAAAGAAAACTTAATTAAAAATAATATAAAGATAAATTTTATAGGAAGGTTAGACAACCTGCCTAACTCGCTAATTGAAAAAATGAAAGAGCTGCATGAATCTACCAAGGAGAATAATAAACTTACTTTAAATATGGCGGTTAACTATGGTGGGAGAACTGAAATTCTTGATGCGTTAAAATCTATATTACTAAAAATAGACCATAAGAAATTAAGCATTGAAGAAATTAATGAAGATACAATTAAAGATAATTTGTATACTCACAATCTTCCTGATCCCGATCTACTAATTAGAACAGCGGGCGAAATGAGAATTAGTAATTTTATGCTCTGGCAGATTGCTTACACAGAATTTTGGGTAACTCCTGTTTTTTGGCCCGACTTCGACGAAAATAATTTAATAGAAGCAATAAGAAATTTCCAAAAAAGAGTGAGAAAATATGGGGGAAAAGTATAATAATTTTTTAAAAAGAACCGCCACAACTATTATAGGGGTTTTTTTGGCTTTTTTGACAATATTTTGGGAAGGATTTCCCTTTTTTATCATTATTATGATAATAGCTTTGTTAGGGTTGAGGGAATTATACAGTATAGCTGGTAAGCAAGGATATAAGCCATCATATATATTAGGTTCCATACTAACCTTATATTTCATTTTTATATCAGTTTATGATATTTATAGCTTGAATTGCTATATTGAAAACATAATTATTACTTTTTTTATCATATTATCTTTTATTATACAATTATTTAGAAAAGATTATTCTAAAGTACTAAGCGAGATATCCATTACAATTTTTGGAAGCATTTATTTGGGATATTTACTTTCCTTTATACTAAAAATAAAAGTTTTACCCAATGGAAATTATTTTCTTATTTCTTTATTAATAATTGTTTGGGTTAATGATATCGGAGCATATCTTATTGGTACTTATCTTGGTAAAAATAAAGTGTTTCCTAAAATAAGTCCAAAAAAAACTATCGAAGGATCATTTGGTGGAATTGCCCTTAGCATTGCAAGTGCACTTGCCTTAAAAAACTGGTTAAATTTAACTTTTAATGAATTAATTTTCCTCGGTTTGATTATAGCAATAATAGCCCAAATTGGTGATCTATTTGAATCCGTTTTAAAAAGAGGCTCAGGAGTTAAGGATTCGGGAACTTTAATTCCCGGTCAAGGGGGGATATTGGATTGTTTTGATGGTCTAATCTTCGCAGCTCCCGTATTTTATTATTATATAATTCTTTTAACTTGATTACCGGAATTTCCTTTTTCGGTACACCCTGATTAGTATCTAGTGAATAATTATAGCGAAAAACGAAAAGCGCAAAACGTAAAGCTATAGCTCAAAATTTAAAATTTGAATATAAAGTTTTATATGCTGTATAACGAAAACTGAAAAATAATTTCTAAAACTAACGATTAATTTAATAAGAACATATTTTTGAAAGTAAGAGATTTAATTATGAGGAAAAAAATAGTTATATTAGGTTCAACAGGTTCAATAGGACAACAAACCTTAGAAGTGGTACAAAAATATTCAAATGAATTTGAAGTAGTAGGTCTAAGTGGTTGGGAAAATATAAGATTGCTTAAGGAACAAATAAGTTTTTTTAAACCCAAAGTAGTAGTAGTAAAAAACGAAGATACCGCTAAGAGATTAAGAAAAGAGCTAAATAACCTAAATATTATTAAGATATTATGGGGCATTGATGGACTAATAAAAATATCAATTTTGGAAGATATTGACATTACGGTAGTTGCTATAACCGGGATAGCATCTCTTATACCCACTTTTGAAGCAGTGAAAAGAGGAAAAAAAGTCGCTTTGGCCAGTAAAGAAGCGATGGTAGCAGCTGGTGAATTATTGATAAAAGAAGCAAAAACAAGAAATGCAAAAATATTACCGATAGATAGCGAACATAGTGCAATTTTACAATGCTTAAAGAATGAACAAAAAGATTGCGTTGAAAAAATTATTTTAACTGCATCCGGAGGGGCACTTTATAATTTCACCGAAACTGCTTTAAATAATGTAACAGTTGAGGACGCCCTGAATCACCCTACCTGGAAAATGGGAAAAAAGGTTACCATTGATTCAGCTACCTTAATGAATAAAGGATTGGAAGTAATTGAGGCAAAGTGGTTTTTCGATATACCGGCTAATAAAATTGAAGTGGTAATCCATCCTCAGAGTTATGTTCACTCAATGGTTCAATTTATAGACGGTACCATTTTAGCTCAAATAGGTGAACATGACATGAAGATTCCTATCCAGTACGCTTTGTTTCATCCTAACAGAATTAGTAATAACTTTTCACGCTTAGAATTAACTAAAGTAGGTCAACTAACTTTTAAAAAACCAAATTTTAACAAATTCCCCTGCATTAAGCTTGCTTATCAAGCTTTAGAGCTTGGAGGAACAATGCCGGCGGTATTAAATGGTGCAAACGAGATTGCAGTTAATGCTTTTTTAAATAGTCAAATAAAATTTACAGCAATTTCTCAAATTATTCAAGACACAATGAAAGAACACAAAATAAATCATAACCCTGACATTAATGACATCTTAGATGCTGACTACTGGGCCAGGGAGAAAGCTGTAAATTTATGCACAAATATAAAATAACGAAAAGCGCAAAACTATATTCGTATAGCGTATCTCGTAAAGATGTTGGTCGGTTAACCGCTAACCGGTTAACCAATAACTAACGACTAATTTGTTTAGGAGTAAAAATGTTAACTATAATTGCCTTTATATTTGTTTTTAGTATATTAATATTTTTTCATGAATTCGGTCATTTTATTGCTGCTAAAGCATCTGGCGTAAGGGTATATAAATTTTCCTTTGGTTTCGGTCCAAAAATCTTAGGATTTAAAAAAAATCAAACAGAATATGTAATCTGCTTAATTCCTCTTGGTGGTTATGTAAAAATGGCTGGAGAAATGGAAAAAGAAGATGCTAAAAAAACATCTGAAGAAGCACTAGAAGAAGTACCAGAAGAAGAAAGATTTGATAAAAAATCATTAGGGATTAGAGCGCTAATAGTGGCTTTGGGCCCTTTTATGAATATTGCAGCTGCAGTAGTTATATTTAGTCTTATATTTTTTGCAAATGGGATTCCGGTGGTTACCAGTTATGTATCGACAGTTATTGAAAATGGACCCGCCGAACAAGCTGGCGTATTTTCCGGAGATAAAATTATCGCAATTAACTCAATAAAAATGGAAAGCCCCGATAGAATTGCGAATACTATAAACAAAAGTTCCGGAGAAAAGCTAAAATTAACCCTAGATAGGGGAGGGGAAGCTGTTGATGTTTTTGTAATTCCAGAATACGATGACGAATATAAAAAGGGTCTAATTGGAATTACATTTGAAATATCTGTCGAGAAGATTAATATATTTTCTGCTTTTTTGAAAGGTTTAATTGCAACCGGAAATATTATAAAATTAATATTTTCTAACACCATAGAAATGATTACAGGAAAGATTCCTTTGGAAATAGCAGGACCCTTAGGCATAGCTCAAATGACCGGAGAAGCAGCAAAATTAGGTTTCCTTAACTTATTATATTTTACCGCGATTTTAAGTATATTTATAGGATTGTTTAATCTTCTTCCTATACCCATTTTGGATGGCGGTCATATAATAATTTTAGTCATAGAAAAATTAAGAGGTAAACCTATAGCAGCCGAAAAAATGAGCTTTATGTACTTAATAGGGATATCAATTATGATAATTATTTTTGTAATTGCTACTTATAAGGACATTTTAAGAGTTTTTGTCAAGTAAAAAATTAAGGAAATATTTAATCGATGTATATGAGAAGAAAGACTAGAAGCGTGAAGGTGGGTAACTTGGAAATTGGAGGGAATTCCCCAATTTCAGTCCAATCAATGACCAATACTGACACGATGAATATAGCAGATACGGTAGCTCAAATAAAAAGAATGGAAAAAGAAGGTTGTGAGCTTGTAAGAGTAGCTGTTCCAGACTTAGAATCATGTTACTCGCTGCCGTTGATAAAAAAAGAAGTTAATATACCCATCGTCGCTGATATTCACTATGATTATAAATTAGCTTTAAAATCTATTGAATTAGGTGTGGATGGGTTACGATTGAATCCAGGGAATATCACGAATTATGAGAAAGTAAAATTAGTTATAAAGTCAGCAAAGAAAATGAATATACCCATTAGATTTGGCATAAACTCAGGTTCGCTTGATAAAAATATTCTAAAGATACATAAAAAAGTAACTCCTGAAGCTCTAACAGAAAGTGCTGAAAAGGTTATCAAGGTACTGGAAGAAGTTGATTATCATAATATAATATTCTCCATTAAATCTACAAATATTATAAATACCATCGAAGCGAATAATTTATTTTCCTCAAAATACGATTATCCTTTGCATATAGGAATTACTGAAGCAGGTCCACCCTTTTCAGGTATTATTAAATCATCTGTGGGGATTGGCTCATTATTATTTCAAGGAATCGGTGACACAATTAGAGTATCATTGACCGGGGATCCCGTAGAAGAAATAAAAGTGGGTTACGAGATATTAAAGGCTTTACATCTTAGACAAAGAGGTCCAAATATAATTTCCTGCCCAACCTGCGGAAGATGCAAAGTAAACTTAAATAATATTGTTACAAAATTAGAAAAAAAGATTTCCCACTCTACTAACACATTAACTATTGCAGTCATGGGTTGCATGGTAAATGGACCGGGTGAAGCAAGAGAGGCAGATATAGGCGTTGCATTTGACAAAAATTATGGAGTACTGTTTAAAAAAGGTAAAATAATCGCAAAATATAGTGATAAAATAATAATAGAAAAATTATTAGAAGAAATTAAAAATGAGTAAATCCGGTGCCCTTTTTTCTATCTTTATTCTATTTCTTTCTTAACTCGATACTTGATACTCGGTACGAATATGAGTTAGTGTAAACTTTGATGGGGTGGTTAGATAAAAAGAAGAATGCTACTTTTTTCTATTACTTCTTCCTCTCTTTCTTAACTCGATACGCAATACGCGCGACGAATATACCATTGAGAATAGTTATGCGATATGTTATAATTTTTAGTAAATATTGATTAATAAATAACCTATTTATACATTATTTCACATTATATTTTATAGGTTTTTTAAAACCATCTTACAATTACTAAGGGGTGATTTTTTTGTTAAATAAAATCATTGAAGAAATCAAAAAAACTGAACAAACTGCAGATAATATTATAAGAGATTCCCATGATAAAGCTGAAAATATCATTAATAATGCTCACAAAGAAGCAGATAAACTAATTGAAAGAATTAAAGAAGAAGCTAAAAAAGAAGGAAAGATGATAATCGAAAGAGAAGAAAATATTGCCAGGATGGAAGCAGATAATACTAAGAAAAATTGCGAAAGAGAGAAAGAAGAAATAGGTATAAAATCCTTAAAAAATATCGAAAAAGCAGTTAAAATTGTAATCAATAAAGTAATGGAAGGAAAATAATGGCTGTTTGTAAAGTAAAAAAAGTAAACATTTTTACTCATATTGAACTAAAAAACAAAATCATTGAGGAACTCCATAAAGTAGGCTGTGTCCAAATAATAGATGTTACATCTAAATTGAAGGCACTTGGTTTATTGGAATTTAATGAAATAAATGATATTGAAAGCAACTACGCATTGGCAAAAGTAAAATATTGCATAGATTTCCTATCAAACTTTAAAGATAAATCTAAAAAATCAGATAAGTCATTAGCCACCCCTGATAAGGTTTATGATTATAAAAAACTGTCTTCCCTATTTTTCCAATATGATTATCAAAAAATTTATGAAAAATGTATAGAATTAGAAGGAAATCTTAAAATACTAAAAACTAGAGAAAATCATCTGAAAAATATTCAAGAACAGTTAGAAGAATGGAAAGAGGTAGACCTAAAAATTGAAGATTTAGAGGGAACAAAAAATACTGAAATTATTGCCGGAACTCTCCCTTCAAAAGACTTTGTCTCTTGTTTGGATGAACTAAAAAAAATAGGTAAAGAAATAGAAATAAATAAAATCAGCGAAGGCAAGAAACAATCCAAAATAATAATTCTTTCAATGTCCGAGTATCTTTCTTCTATTAAAAAAATATTAAGTAAATATAATATTTGCTATTTTAGTCCCGCCTTAGAATTCAATGGAACTCCAAGGAGCATCCTAAAAGATATTTTTAAAGAATTAATAAATATCGAAGAAAAAAGAAAATTAATTTTTGCTGAAAGTATAAAACTGCATAAAGAAAATTTATGGTTGTATATCGCTTTTGATTATTTATCCATATTAAAAAACAAAAAAGATATAGATAAATATATCAAACAGACCAAAAAAGTAATATTTATCGAGGGATGGGTTTTAAAGAAAGACCTGGATGAATTAAAAAATACCTTATATAAAAAATTTAAAGAATTGGAGATTGTCTTTAGTGATCCTGAAGAAGGTGAAGATATACCGGTAGCTTTAAAGAATAACAAATTTGTTGAACCATTTGAATCAGTCACCGCACTGTACGGAATACCCAAATATAGGGAATATGATCCCACTCCTTTATTTGCTCCCTTTTATTTCATATTTTTTGGGATGAGTCTATCTGATGCCGGTTATGGTCTAATTATTGCTGCCTTATCTTATTTTGCTTTGTTAAAATTTAAATTTGAAGGCACGATAAAGAAATTTTTTGAATTATTCTTCCTGGGCGGAATATCTACTTTTATAATGGGAGCTATTATGGGCAGTTGGATGGGGGATGCTCTTAATTTCCTTCCAAAAAATATTTTGTTTATAAAAACTTATTTAATTGATACAGTAGCTTTGCTTGATCCGATAAAAAATCCTATGCCTCTGTTGCTGATATCTTTATCCTTAGGGGTAATCCAAATTTATACCGGTTTTATTATTAAATTTATGGCAAATATTAAGGAAAACAAAATTAAAGCCGGTTTGATGGATCAAGGATCATGGCTGTTATTAATTTCGGGAATACTTTTATTTGTAGTAGCAAGTGCTATTAATTCTTTTGCAGAATTTAAAGTTATCACAAAATATATTATCTGGGCAGGATTATTTTCTATAATTATTACTCAGGGAAGGTCAAATAAAAGCATTATATTAAAAGTTGCTGGTGGTGTATTAAGGTTGTACGATCTTATAGGTTATTTTAGTGATATCCTTTCTTATTCACGTCTATTTGCCCTGGGGTTATCAACTGCAGTATTAGCAGTGGTAGTTAATAATTTTGTAATGTTATTTAAGGATATTCCGATTATTGGAATTATAGTAGCAGCTTTAGTCTTTATTTTAGGACATTTATTTAATTTGGTGATAAGTGGGATGGGGGCGTTTATCCATTCAACTCGTTTACAGTATGTAGAATTTTTTACTAAATTTTACGAGGGGGGAGGAACCCCATTTAAACCTTTCAAAATTTTCACTAAATATATAAAAGTTCAAATATAGCGTGGAGCGTATAGCGTTTAGTGTAGAGAATATTAGTTATCCAGTTACCCTGTTATCCAGTTTGCCAGTTAATAGATCAAATAATATGGCATACTTACTGAAAACCGAGAACTGTAAACTGAAAACTATTCACTAACGACTAGTTAAGGATTTTGTATTATGGTCTTTTGATTTTCCTAACGCAATACTCGATACGCAATACGCAATACGATATACTACGACTAGTTTAATATAATATTAATTAGAAATAGGAGGGAAATATGTTTACAGAAGGAATAGTAATTGCATTCTTGGGTTCTGCAATAGCTATCGGATTATCCTGTTCCGGTTCCGGTATCGGAGTAGGGATAGCTGGAGCTGCTGGAATTGGGGTATTGACTGAAGAACCGGAAAAATTTGGTATAGTATTATTTTTACAAGCCTTTCCAGGCACACAGGGTATTTATGGTTTATTAGTCGGATTTTGGGTCTTAATGAAAACCGGTATTCTTGGAGGCACACCAATCCCATTAGATTTAAACCAAGGGTGGCAGATATTTTTTTCCTGCATACCGGTAGGTGTAGTTGGCTTTTTTTCCGGATGGTATCAGGGGAAAACTGCTGCTGCAGCCATAGGATTAGCTGCAAGAAATCCGGAAGGAATTGGTAAGGCAATTGTAATGGTTACTATGGTAGAAACTTATGCAGTATTTTCTTTGTTGGCTTCTCTGTTACTTTTCAACGGAATAACTCTATAAAAGGATGAATATTATATGACTATTAAAGATATAAATGACAAGATTATATCTGATGCCAAGATTCAAGCAAATAAAATTATTGCTCAAGCCGAAGATAATGCAGATGATATTATAAAAAATGGCGAAAAAGAAGCAGATGATATTAAAAAAATAATGTTATACAAGATTAATCAAGAAGCATCTCTAAAAAAGAGTAAAATATTAACCGAGGCAAATTTAGAAGCAAAAAAAACTATTTTATTGGAAAAACAAAAAATTATGGAAGATGTTTTTGTTAATGCTTTGGAAAGTATTTTAAAATTAGATGGAAAGGACTATCATGATTTTATAAGAAAAATGATACTAGAT
>Ga0208046_1000010_pt1 | contig 35346 bp, 28 predicted proteins | sample PL_2010_300m_FD_184161 | JGI IMG/M metagenome (GOLD analysis project Ga0208046, IMG submission 184161) | Freshwater microbial communities from Powell Lake, British Columbia, Canada to study Microbial Dark Matter (Phase II) - PL_2010_300m... | ecosystem: Environmental > Aquatic > Freshwater >... | reverse complement strand
TAAAATCAGCTATTTATATAGTATGAGAAACTTTATTTTTTATAAATAAAGAATTATTTAAGGAAGGTAATATGGTTTATTCAAAAATAATTGGTATAGGTGCTTATGTTCCCCCAAGAATTGTAAAAAATGATGAGCTTTCAAAAATGGTAGAGACTAATGATGAGTGGATTGCCTCTCGAACAGGCATAAAGGAAAGAAGAGTTTCCTCCGGAGAAAAGACCTATCAGATGGCAGCAAAAGCAGCGAAAGAAGCAATTAAAAGTGCTGGTATAGAAAAAGAAGAGATTGACATGATTATATTAGCGACAATAAGCCCCGATTTCTTTATGCCTTCAACTGCTAATCTCGTTCAGGCAGAATTAGGATTAGATGATATCCCCAGCTTTGATGTAACAGCGGGCTGTACTGGTTTTGTTTACGGATTACAGATAGCCGATCAATTTATTAAATCTAAACAGAGCAAGACAATTCTGGTAATAGGGGCAGAAGTTTTGTCAAAAGTCATTGATTGGTCTGATCGGAATACTTGTGTGCTTTTTGGAGATGGCGCCGGGGCAGTAATTTTAAAGAGCTCCAGTCAAGAGGGCATTATTTGTACCTATACTGGTTCTCAAGGAGATTTGAAGGAACTTCTTACCCTCCCGGCAGTCCCCTTAAAAAATCCTTTTTTACAGATTCCAAACAATAATGGAGGATCCAGTACTATATCTATGAATGGGAAAGAAATATTTCAATTTGCTACTAGAATAATGATAAAAAGTATTTCCCAGGTTTTAAATAAATCTAATCTTTCTATAGATGATATTGATTATATTATTTCCCATCAATCTAATATTCGCATTATTGATTACGTGTCTCGGAAATTAAAGATTGAACGAGAAAAATTCATTATTAATTTAGACCGTTTTGGAAATACTTCTTCTGCCAGTATCCCGCTTGCTTTAGATGAAGCTCATAATAAAAAAATGTTTTGCCCGGGAGATCGAGTTATAATGGTTGCTTTTGGTGGTGGATTAACCTGGGGATCCGCATTATTAAACTGGACAATGTAGCTCGCGATTGTAATGTTCATAAGAATTATAAACAAAAGATAATTACTGCCAGAGACACCAGCACAATAGTTTCCGGAAGGCTAATTGGACACCCGGTGAGGATAATAAAAAATAGGCTGGCAAGGGATTTCCAACAGCTGGAAAAAAGAAATGCTTCTTTAGAAGAATATGAAGAATTAGGGAAAAATTCGCTTTATCGAGCAGTTCGAGAAGGAGATATGGACCACCCAGGCCATTAATATTGATAGAAGACTAGCAATGCAAGGAGGGAAAAGAATTTGAAAAATAGAGTTGTTATAACCGGAATGGGGGCAATTACTCCGCTAGGTAATAATGTTAAAACTTTCTGGAAAAATATAAAAAAAGGTAAATGTGGTATTGATTTTATTAAAGCATTTGATACCTCCGAATTTAAAGTAAAAATAGCTGCAGAAGTTAAAGATTTTGATCCTGCTGATGTTTTGGATTTTAAGGAATTAAAAAGGATGGATAGATTTACCCAGATGGGCATAGTAGCTGCAAATGAGGCAGTGAATGATGCAGGATTAAGCAATGAGGATGGTGATTCCCGGGAAAATTGGGGAGTTATTTTAGGCACCGGTATAGGAGGTTTTATTACTATTGAAAAAGAAAATCGAAAAATTATCGAAAAAGGGCCGGGACGCGTATCTCCTTTTTTTATCCCTATGGCTCTTTGCAATATTGCTGCAGCGAACATTGCTATTAAATTTGGAATAAAAGGGATATGTGATACCATAATAACTGCCTGTGCCTCCGGTACATCATCAATTGGGAATGCTTATCGTATTTTACAGCATAATCAGGCGGATTTAATTATTGCCGGAGGTTCCGAGGCAGCAATGACTCCATTAGCATTAGCCGGATTTACCTCAATGGGTGCGCTGTGTACTCATAATAATCCGGAAAAAGCTTCCATCCCCTTTGATAAACGGAGAACAGGGTTTGTAATGGGCGAAGGAGCTGGTATAATGATTTTAGAAACATTAGAACATGCTCAAAAAAGAGAGGCAAATATCTATGCTGAAGTGGTAGGATATGGAACTACCTGTGATGCTTACCATCTAACTGCTCCTGCCCCGGGAGGGAATGGCGGAGCAAGAGCAATGAAAATGGCTATTAATGATTCAGGTATCAATGAAGAACAGATATCTTACATCAATGCTCACGGGACTAGCACTCCTTATAATGATAAAAGCGAAACTGAAGCAATAAAAGCGGTATTTGGCGAAAAGGCATATGATATTCCGATAAGTTCCACCAAGTCAATGACCGGGCATATGCTTGGCGCTTCGGGGGCAGCAGAAGCCATTGTTTGTGCTAAAGCCATACAGGAAAGTTTTATTCCTCCTACCATAGGGTTACAAGAGCAAGATCCGGAATGTGATCTGGATTATGTTCCTCTTCAAGGAAGGAATCAGAATTTACAATATACTATTTCCAATTCATTTGGATTTGGCGGGCAAAACGCCAGTATATTATTTAAAAAATGGCAAAAATAAGGAAAGAGTGAAATGCAGATGAATTTCAAAAACATTCCCAAATTAAAAATAGGTGATTTAGTAGCGAAAATTCCCATTATTCAAGGTGGAATGGCCGTGGGAATCTCTTTATCAGGTTTAGCGTCTGCTGTGGCAAATACAGGGGGTATCGGGGTTATCGGAACTGCCGGGATAGGCATGCTTGAAATCGACTTTGCTAAAAATTTCACTGAGGCGAACAAAAGGGCTTTACGTAAAGTAATAAGAAAAGCCAAGGAGATGACCAGGGGTATTATTGGAGTAAATATAATGGTTGCTCTTTCGGATTTTTATGATATGGTCAAGATTGCAGTAGAGGAAAAGGCAGATTTAGTATTTATGGGAGCAGGCTTACCCTTAAGAGGCCTTGAAGTGCTGGTTCCCGATAAATTAAAAAAAGTTAAAACTAAGGCTGTTCCTATAGTATCATCTTCTCGGGCTGCAAAAATTATATTTCAATACTGGAAAAAAAATTACAATCACGTGCCTGATGCTGTTGTTGTTGAAGGACCTTTAGCCGGTGGACACCTGGGTTTTAAAAAGGAGCAGATTAATAACCCGGATTTTGCTTTAGAGAAAATATTGCCTGAAGTGATTTCGGTAATAAAACCTTACGAAGATGAATTTGATAAGTGCATTCCAATAATTGCCGCAGGCGGCATATATACCGGTGCAGATATTTACAAATATATTAAGCTGGGAGCTCAGGGAGTGCAAATGGCCACCAGATTTGTTACCACTTATGAGTGCGATGCTTCTATCAAATTCAAAGAAACTTATTTAAAATGTAAAAAAGATGACTTAATGATAATTGATAGTCCGGTTGGATTGCCGGGAAGGGCAGTAAAGAACAAATTCCTGGAAGAGGTTTCATCCGGGGTTAGAAAACCTTTTAAATGTTCCTGGAAATGTTTAAAGACTTGTAATTTTAAGAAAGCGCCTTACTGTATCGCTCTTACTCTGGCTAATGCCCAACAAGGAAAGCTTGAAGATGGATTTGCTTTTGCAGGAAGCAATGCTTATCGCGCGGATAAGATTATTTCAGTTAAAGAACTTATAGCAAATCTATCAGAAGAATATGAAAAAGCTTAAAAAGAAATCCGCTTGACTATCTTAATATCTTAGATTATCCTTTAACTATAAATTATTTTTTAATTGTAAACCACATACAATACAAATAAAGAATAAAAATTAGAAAAGGTAGGTAAGTTATTATGAAACCTGCTACCAGAGTAAATGAATTCACCCTCGACATTATAGAATTTTGCGAAAGTGATCCTCGCTTACATAAAGAATTAATTAAAGAAAGAGAAAGGTTTTTTACTCTTACTCCCGAGAAATATTATAAAACTTTTGACGATAAAAATTGGGCAGAACTAAGATTTGCAGATCATTTTATGTTCTCCTATATTTCTCAATATTACGAAATGACCCCCTTAGAAGTATTTTTATCTAAAAATCTATCTAAATACAACCGACACGACCAACAGATTTTTTTAGGATTTAAAGATAATATCTTCAGTGCTTTTACCATTACCAAAGTTGTAGTTGGTTTTTACTTTATGGCTAAAGACCTAACTTCTGGAAAAGAATACAAAGTAAGAGAAAATAAAGCGACCTATACACTAAAAGAAGGAGATTATATCGTAGGTCGTATTTTACCTTACGAGACAGATTACGCCTTATCCAATGTAAACCTAACATATCCTAAAGAATCATCCTATATATTAAAAAGATTGTGGAAGAATAGCCCTCCTGATATTGCCCGCATAGTTACCCCTTTGATGATAGAGAAAGAACTTTTTCAGAAATTCAGGGGTGCCCCTAAAGAGGAAAACAATCTGGAATCTGCGGAGAAAAAACTAAAACATTTTTTAAAAAAGTATTTGGGCAAAAAAGCACCTTCTATCAAGAATCTTAGAAAAAAGATAAATAGAATTACCGATTCTTCTTCTCTAATGAGAGAATTGTCGGGAAAATTTAATTTTTCCTCTAATGAAGAATTAATAGAATTTCAACAGCTTTTTATAGATTTCTGGAATCTTTCTTCTCGGGATGAGTTTAGCGGAAAATCTCCCGAGGAAATTCATGAGCAAAACATAGGTTCAAAGGAAAAAGAACTTACCCAGGATTTGATGCTCTATGTCCAGTCTGAGGTTGCTCCGGGTGATTTTTCCAATCAGGATGAATTAAACAAAGCAGTTAAAAAATGCCAGGAAAGATGGCTTCACCAGCCTCAAGAAGAACTCGAATACAAAACTCCCTGGGAAGCAATTTTGGAAGAAAGAAAAAGATTAGGTAATCCCAGAAAAGATTACTCTATTTCAATAACTATAACCCCCGTATCTTGTGGAATGAAGGAAGAATATATTGATTTAACCGGTTTAAACATGAAGGATACTCCTTTAGTAAAAGATTTAGAAACTTTTGTTAATTATTTTACAAAAAATCGCGTAAAAGTTACTTTAAAGAACAGATGGATTCCTTTTAAACATCTGAAATTAATAGAGGAAAACTTTATAAATAAAGATATTTTTAATTTATTTGGTAAAGAAGAAGAAAGAGGAGAAGAGCCTTTTAAAAGATATATTTGCTTTATAGATTTTTTATCCCGAGCGGCAAAATTTATCTATATAAATAAAAAAGGCTGGGTGCAGGTAAATGCCCGTCATTTTAAAGAATTTAACCAGAAGTCTTATGGAGAAAAACTATTTGAATTGCTCTTTACCTGGGTAGAAAAAGTGAATTGGACAAAGCTTCAGATAAGAGATTTTATAGCAATATACGCAAAAGAATATCAAAAAATATTTATTGATATTCTTTATTATTTTCATAAGTATGAAGTAAATAAAAATATTGAAACAGAAGAACTCGTAGACCAACTGTATGGCTCAACGATAGAAAATATGGAATCTCCTGAGGAAACGACGGGGCATTTAACCAGAATGGTAGATAAGGTTATATTGTCATATTTAAAATGGTTGGGAGTAATAAATACCCAAAAGGAAAAAATAATCCCGGGGATAGGAATTGGCTGGATTAAAAAATTTTGGGTTACTCCAAAGGGGAAAAACTTAATTAATAGATTAGTAGATTATTATATTAAAATAGGGAAGATAAAATAAATATAAAACAAACTTAAAAATGAAAAATAAATGTGTCAAGAGACAGTTTTGTGCTCTGCCTCTTGACACATTTATTATAGATTATAGAGGGTAGAATTATAAAAATTGAAAAGATAATACGTTCAAAGAGAAGAAGTATTGCCATGTATATAAATAGTGATGCCGCATTAATAGTAAGAGCGCCTTTTAATACCAGTGAAAAAACTATTAATAAAGTTGTTTTAAAATACAAAGATCGGTTACAGAAAACACAAGAAGAAGTTCAATTAAGGAATTTAAAATTTAACAAAAAAGAATTTGTCAATGGAGAAAGATTTCTTTATCTGGGGAATTATTACAATTTAAAATTGGTGGATAATCCAGAAATTCTACTGGATTTTAAAGATGAATTTCTGCTTTCAAAAAAATATTTTCTGCGTGCAAAAGATGTGTTTATTTATTGGTACAAGAGAAGAGCTTATGAAAAAATATCCCAAAGAGTTGAATGGTATGCGCAAAAAAACGGATTCGAATATAATAAAATAAATATTACTAATGCAAAAAAAAGATGGGGTTCTTGCTCTCACCAGGGAAATCTAAGTTTTTCCTGGAGATTAATTATGGCATCTTTGCCTATCATAAATTCTGTTGTTGTCCATGAGCTTGTGCATCTGGAAGTGAAAAATCATTCAAAAGAATTTTGGAATAAAGTGGGAAGCTTAGATCCTGAATATAAAGAACATAAAGATTGGTTAAAAAATAATGGTTATTTATTGAGGTTAGTATAAGAAGCGAATGCAGAATATGAAGGTTATGGAAATTCGATGAGTAAGCAAGGGAGATAGTAGATGTTTTTACCTGCAACCAGAGAAGAGATGAAAAAATTATCTTGGGATAGGCTGGATGTAATTATTGTAACCGGAGATACTTATATTGACAGTCCTTACATCGGAGCAGCGGTTATAGGAAAGGTACTTCAGGCGGCAGGGTATAAGGTGGGTATTATTGCTCAACCGGATATAGAGAGTGAGAAAGATATCATCAGACTGGGAGAGCCTGCTCTCTTCTGGGGAGTCACTGCCGGGTCGGTAGATTCGATGGTGGCCAACTATACTGCTCTTAAGAAGAAGAGGGGGAAGGATGATTTTACTCCCGGAGGAAAAAATACCAGGAGGCCTGATCGGGCGACTATAGTCTATTCTAATCTGATAAGAAAATATTTTAAAGATACCAAACCGATTGTCCTGGGAGGAATAGAAGCGAGCCTGCGCCGAATAGCCCATTATGATTATTGGGACGATAGAATAAGGAGAGCGATACTTTTTGATGCCAAGGCCGATATTTTGGTCTATGGTATGGGAGAAAAACCTGTTTTAAAGTTAGCCTGTAATTTAAAGATCGGCAAGGACTGGAAAGATATCAGAGGAATATGTTATATCTCTCCTCATCCCAAAGAAGAATATACAATGCTCCCTTCTTATCAGGAGGTTAAAGAAGATAAGAAAAAATTTATCTCTGTGTTTCATACTTTTTATGCGAACAATGACCCTCTAACCGCCAAAGGATTATGTCAACAGCAGGATAACAGATATTTAATTCAAAATCCACCAAGCTATCCTCTTGCCCAAAGTGAATTGGATAGGGTTCATGATTTGCCCTACGAAAGGGAAGTTCACCCCTATTATAAAAAAGAGGGAGAAGTAGAAGCTCTAAAGACTATAAAATTCTCTATTACTACTCACCGCGGCTGTTACGGGGAATGTAATTTTTGTTCCATCACTATCCATCAGGGGAAAGTTATACAGGGGAGAAGTGAAAAGTCAATTTTGAAAGAAGCAAAATTACTGACTGAATTGAATGATTTTAAGGGATATATCCTGGATGTAGGCGGGCCCACCGCCAATATGTATAAAATAGAATGTCAGAAGAAACTAAAATCCGGAAGCTGCCCGAATAAGAGGTGTCTGTACCCACAGATATGCCCGAATCTAAAGATAAATCATGAAAGGCAGATGGAAATTTTAAAGAAGATAAGACAGATTGAGGGAGTAAAAAAAGTTTTTATTGCCTCAGGCATACGCTATGATATGTTATTGGGTGACCAAAAGTACGGAGGAAAGTACTTACGCGAATTAGTTAAGCATCATATCTCGGGCCAGCTGAAAATTGCCCCTGAACATACGGAGAATAATGTTTTAGAAAAAATGGGCAAACCCGACCGGGAATATTTAAAAAGATTTAGAGATAGATTTTTGCAGATAAATAAAGAACAGAAAAAAACACAATTTTTGACTTATTATCTGATCGCGGCTCATCCGGGCTGCAGGGAAGAAGATATGTATAAATTAAAAGAATATACTTCTAAAGAATTAAAGCTCAACCCGGAACAAGTTCAGATATTTACTCCAATTCCTTCCACCTATTCTACTTTAATGTATTATACCGAAAGTGACCCTTTTACCGGAAAAGTAATTTTTGTGGAGAAGAATTTAAAAAAGAAAGCCAGGCAGAAGGGGATTGTGACAGAAAAGAAAAGTAAGATCTAATAGAAATTTTGTTTTAAATCACCAGGTTAATAAAAGTGTGATATACTTTATTTGCTATTTAGATTTTAAATATGCTAATCCGATAGCATATTTTTTTATAAAGATAACGAATTGAAAATAATCATAGCAATTATATATTTTGAATAAAAATAAAGAGGAATAAAATATGAGCAAAAGTAGTAAACAAGAAAAAATATCTATCGATTTTCGTATTCTAATGGCAATAGCAATTACTCTAATTTTTTGGGCTTCTGCCTTTGCAGGTATTAGGGTGGGATTAAAAGCCTACAGTCCTGGAAACTTAGTCCTTTTCCGCTTTTTAACTGCATCAGTAGCTTTATTAGTTTATGCAATAATTACCCGGATGACCTTACCTGAAAAAAAAGACCTGCCTGCAATATTATTTCTTGGCTTTATCGGAATAACCGTCTATCAGCTTGCTCTCACCTTTGGAGAATTAAAAGTAACTGCTGGTTCTGCCAGTCTTTTAATTGCCTCTACCCCTATCTTTACCGCTATCCTGGCTATGTTTATTTTAAAAGAAAAGATTAAAACCTGGGGCTGGATAGGAATTTTAATCAGCTTTTTAGGGGTAAGTTTGGTTGCTTTGGGAGAGGGCGAAGGAGTTAGATTTGAACCGGCGGCTTTTTTGATTTTAATAGCTGCCATCAGTACAAGTTTTTATTTTGTTTTACAAAAACCTTATTTGAAGAAATACTCACCTTTAAAATTTGTTACCTATGCAATCTGGAGCGGGACTTTTTTCCAAATATTTTTTTCACGAGATCTATTTCAAAATATAAAAAGTGCACCGATTGAGGCAACGCTGGCCATTATTTATATGGGTATTTTCCCGGCTGCCTTGGCTTATATTACCTGGGCATATGTCCTTTCCCGAATCCCAGCTTCTTTAGCCGTGAGCTATCTTTATTTATCCCCGGTATTAGCCATACTAATTGCCTGGATATGGTTAGGGGAAATGCCTTTCTTTTTATCATTAGCCGGAGGGTTAATTGCTTTGGCTGGAGTAATAATTGTGAATATTTGGGGAAGATGAGAAATTTACTAGTGTAAAAATAATCTTCTAATTTCTGATTGAGTTAGTGTAAGCTTTAGTGGGGTAGTTAGATAGAAAGAAGAATATTACTTTTTTGTATCTTCTTTTCTCTTTCTTAACGCAATACGCAATACGCGATACGCAATACGAATAAAAAGAAGGAAGATAGGAAGAGATTGTGGTAAAATAAAAGGTAAAGTATTTAATTATAAAATACGGGCATACCTGTTAGGAAAGTTCATTGATAGCTGAGAAAAAATTGCACAGTATTTTGGAAAAAAGTGGGAAAAAGCAGCACGATTAACAGAAAATAGATTAGAAAAATCATATAAAAATGATTATAACCCAAAAAGTAAACAAAAAAAATGTAGGGGCACGATGCATCGTGCCCACAGGAGAAATCAGGTAATAATATGATGAGGGCACAATTCATTGTGCCCCTACAAATGATTATAATTAAAAATAATATTATAAGAATTTTGAATTGGCACAGTAATTGCTTTAATATATATAAGTGGATATGACTTAAAGATAAAATATGAAAATATTAAAAATATATAATGGAAAGGCGTGATGCTTTGTGATTAAAAATATAGCAAAGGGGACAATATTATTTCTGGTCATATTTTTTATTTTTTCCGGTGTATTGTTCGCTGTAGAACCGAAAGAAATTAATCTCAGTCAGGCAATTAATTTAGCTTTAGAGAACAATCTAAATTTAAAGATAGCTAATTTAGATTTAGAAAATGCTCAAATAGATTATGAAAAAACAAAAGCTAATAACCTGCTCACTGAATCGCGTTACATAGAATTACAGGGAGATTTAGGCCTGCTTCAGGCAAAGGATAATTATAACCAGACCGGGAATGAAGTAATTATTGATGTGGCACAAAAATATCTTCAATTAAATCAAGCTAATAAAAATATTACCGCCAAGAGTAAAGAAGCAGAATTGGAGAAAAATTTATTGGAGGAAGTTAAAGCACAGGTTAAAGCCGGGTACAAAGGAAATTTAGATCTTCTTGGGCAGGAAAGCAATTACAATAATGCTGTCTTTAATTTAGAAAAAGCCAATGATGACTACCATCAATCTTTTAGAGAGTTTAAATTAGAATTAGGATTAAACGATCAAGAGGAAGAAGAATTTAATTTAGTCGAGGTAGATTATCCCCAAGTTTGGCAGATAGATGAAGAGGAAGCCCTAAAAAAGGCCGTTGAAAACAGCTTTATTTTGGAATTACGTAAAAGGCAGATAGAATTGGATAAAATTGATTTAGAAAGGGCTGAAGTAGCCGCAAGTCCGGAATTAGATTTACGAAAACTGAAAAATAATATAGAATTATCTAATTTAAATTTTAATAAAACTCAAAAAGAATTATCTAACTCCATTAAAAAACAGTTCTATGCTTACAAGCAATCTATTAATAGTTTAGATTTAAGCCAGCAAAACCTTAATCAAGCTCTGGAAAATAATAGTATTTTAGTCGAACAGGTAAAAGCGGGTCTTAAAACTAAAAAAGATCTTTTATCAGCAGAAATAAGTTTATTGCAGGCAGAGTATAGTTTAAATTCAGCCATCCTCAATTACTATACGGCTAAACTAACCTTACAGAAATTGATAGGGCAGAAGATTGAAGAGGGAGACGTTGAATGAATCGAATTATAAAAAATAATTCATTTTTTATTTTATTTTTAATAATATTTATAGCTTTTATCTTCACCGGAGCTAAAGTCCAGGCCAACGAAATTTCTTTGGAAGAAGCCCTTAATTGGGGGATTGAAAATAATTCTTCAATTAAAGAAATAAAAGACAGTATTAAAACTATAGAGAGAAGTTTAAATCTAATTGATACTGAATACGGCTTTAAAACAAAGGTAAGTGCTAACCCGATTATCGCCGGTGGTAGCTTAATTATTACTGACGATGAAAGTAATAGTTCCGATAGCAGCAGCACCAGTCCCAAAATCAGCATGAAAACCACAAAGTTATTTTCCAATGGATTATTCCTTCAATCGGAAATTTCCATAAAAGAGGAAGATTTGTTTGATCTGGAAAAGCTTTCAGCAGGACCTACCAGCACTTTTAGTGCAACTAAAAGCCTTTATCCCGTAATTCCCATTAATTCAGAACGGGAAAAATATTTAACTTCTAATAACCTGCTTAAAGCCAGGGAAAATCTACCCTGGCAGCAAGAATACAAAAAAATAGAATTTTTAGAATCTTATTTTATCCTTTTGCGCCTGCAGGAAAAACTATCTTTGGCTGAAATCAATTTTCAATATGCTCAAGATGATTTAAACAAGGTAATAAAGAAAATTGAGATTGGTGAAGCAGGAGAAAGACAGAATATAGAAGCAAAGATCGCTTTGAAAAAAGCAGAAATAAATTTTTTACAAGCTCAAAATACTTTTCTCCAACAAAAGAACGGATGGTATTTAAATCTGAATTTACCGGAAGAGACCGAAGTGCTTTTAATGGAAGACTCGCCTTTTTTAGAAGAAATTATAAAATGGGCTGATTATTTGGAATTTAATTTTAAAGAAGAAGAGTTCACGGAATTAGCAGTGGAGAATTATTACAAAATTAAAAATAATCTTTTGGATCAAGATAGCGCTCAAAAAGAAGCAGAATGGAATTTAACCAATAATAAACCACAGGTGGATTTATATGGCGCATATAGCAGCAAGGATAATACTTGGGGAGTGGGAGTTGAATTAAGTTATGATATCTTCGACGGAGGAAAACAAAAGATAGAAGACGAAGGATATCAAATAAAATTAGGAAATTCCAAGGATGATTATTTTCAGATAGTCTCTGAATTAAAATTGGAATTATCTGACCTGATCAATCAATACGAAATAAATAATTTAAACCTGGAAGAAAAATTAATGTCCTGTGAAAAAGCTAAATTGGAAGAAGAATCTTTTCAGATTCAGCTTAAACAGGGCTCAATTAGTGATAGTGAATTTCAATATAAGATGCTTGACTGGCAGGCATCAGAAATAGATCTTAAATCTGCCAAAGAAGAGATTTTAATAAATAAATTACGCATAGCTCATTTTTTAGGAATCAGAAAATAGTGGTTAAAGTTAAGGGGTGAAAAAAAGATGAAGAAGAAATGGTTGATTGTCGGAATAATTATTATTGTAATAATTATTGCTCTTTTTGTCGGTAGCAGATTTTTAAACAAAACAGATGAAGAGGAATTAACTGAACAAAAGATCAAGATTACTCCTCAGATGATTACATCTGTAGAGCGGGGAGATCTTAAAAAGACGGTTTCTACCACTGGATACCTGCAGCCGGCTGATGAGAAAATTCTCACTTTTAGTCTGAACGGAGAAATTGAGGAAGTATTGATCAGCGCGGGAAAGAGAGTTACAGAAGGAGAAGTACTGGTGCGATTAGAGAAAAGTCAGCAAGAACTAAATTATTTAAAAGCAAAGAATGCCTATGAATTAATTAAGACCAGTGGTTCAGAAAGCGAAATAAAGGAACAAGGGCTAGATTTTCAAATTGCCCAGAAAAATTTAGAAGATACCACTCTTAAAGCTCCATTTTCCGGTTTAATTACTATTGTTTCCGCCAAACCGGGTGATTTCATTGGTTCAGGAAATGAAGTAGCCTATATAATTGATGACAGCAGCTATGAAATAGAAGTTGCAATTAATGAGATTGATAGTTTGGAGATAGAAGTAGGGCAGGAGGTAATTATTATCTTAGATGCCTTTCCGGGGAGAGAATTTTCAGGGAGAGTAGAGGAGATTCATAATTACACTCAAAATGTAAACGGAGTAGTTACTCTCCCGGTTACAGTGCAGTTAGATAAGGCGGATAAGCAGTTTAAGCCCGGTTTTTCCGCTTTAGTGGAAATTATTACTGGTAGGGCAGAAGGCGAATTATTAGTTCCTATTAGCGCAATCCTTGACCGAAAAGGGCAGAAGATGGTAGTTAAAGTGGTGGATAATAAGCCAGTGCAAACTCCGGTAAAAGCCGGATTTAGCGATGGAGTTTATACTGCAATCGAAGAGGGATTGGCTGAGGGTGAAGAAATAGTGATAAATGTTTATGAGTTTGCTCAAGCAGGTTCTAATAATAATACACGGGGTGGTGTCCCAGGGATGGGTGGATTTATGGGGCAACATTGATAAAGATTAGTAAAATAATATAAAGGTAATACTTAAATGTTAGAGATAAAAAAAATAAAAAAAATATACCAGATGGGGAAAGTGAAAGTAGAGGCATTAAAGGGAGTTTCTTTTTATATTGATAAAGGAGAATTTGTAGCCATTATGGGTCCTTCCGGTTCCGGCAAATCTACTTTAATGCATATTATCGGTTGTCTTGATCAACCTACTGAGGGTAGTTTTATAATCGGAGGAAAAGACGTAAGTAAACTGAATGACGATAGACTGGCCGAGATTCGCAATAAAAGTATTGGTTTTGTTTTCCAGCAGTTTAATCTCCTGTCGAGGACCAGTATTTTACATAATGTGGAAATTCCTCTTATCTATGCAGGGTTAAAGACTAAACAGAGAAGAGAAATGGCCAAACAAGCATTAGTGAGTGTGGGCTTAGGTGACAGGGTAAAACATAAACCTAACGAGATATCGGGTGGAGAAAAACAAAGAGCTGCTATTGCCCGGGCTTTAGTTAATAATCCTCTAATTATTTTAGCTGATGAACCAACCGGGAATTTGGATACTAAAACCGGAGAAGAGATTATGAAAATCTTTTATAAATTACACCAACAGGGAAATACTGTTATTATGGTAACTCATGAAGCAGAGGTTGCCAGACATGCCCATAGAATTATTCATTTACGCGATGGTTTGATCGAAAAGGATGAAGTAAAAACATGATTTTTGAAATTATAAAATTAGCAATTGAGAGTTTAAAAGCAAATAAACTGCGTACCTTTCTTTCTATGCTGGGAATAATTATCGGAGTGGGAGCGGTAATTGCTATCGTTTCTATTGGTTCCGGAGCTCGGGAACAAATAACTGCTCGAATATCTAATTTAGGCTCTAATGTTATAAATATTTTACCGGGTACCAGCAAAGGATGGGGAGGCAGAGTTAGCAAAAGTTCAGAGGGTATATTCACTTTGGAATTAGCTGATTATATCGAGAAAGTAAGTCCCTCGGTAAAGAGAGTAATACCTATTTCCCAAGGCTCAGGTTTATTGATAAAAGGGAGTTTTAATATTCAAACTACCATTATCGGAACGGATGCTGATTATCCGGAGATAACTAATTATAATCTGGCTATGGGGCAATTTATAAATGAAGGGGACCTTGACACCAGCCGAAACATTATCGTGTTAGGTTCGGAATTAACTGAAGAACTATTTGGCAGTGATAATCCCCTGGGAGAGAAAATTAAATTGTCCTATCAGGGGAGAGATTATCTTTTTACAGTAATCGGAGTAATGGAAGAAAAAGGAACTGGATTAACCGGCAACCTTAATAAACAGGCCTATATACCCATTACCACCTTTATGAAAAAACTTTCTAATTCCCGATATGTTTCCTATTATATGGCTCAGGCAAACTCCGGTGATGAAGCTTCAGCTGCCGTGGGAGAAATAGAATATTTTTTAACCAAACATCTGGAAGATGAAGAACATGAAAAGTTTAATCTATTAAGTCAAGATCAAATTTTAGACACCATTAGTTCAGTCACTGCCTCTCTAAGCTTAATGCTGGGAGGGATTGCTGCTATATCCCTGCTGGTAGGGGGGATTGGAATTATGAATATTATGCTGGTATCGGTAACCGAAAGGACTAGAGAAATAGGAATCCGCAAGGCCTTGGGAGCAAAAAATAAAAATATTCTGAGTCAGTTTCTTATCGAAGCTTTAAGTTTGAGTGGAATGGGGGGACTAATTGGTATTTGTTTTGGCTGGTTGGGAGCTTATGCTATTGCCCAAGCCGGAAAGTGGCCCCTGGTAGTTGCTCCTGTCTCTGTTTTACTGGCTTTTGGTTTTGCGGTAATTATCGGTCTTTTCTTCGGTCTCTACCCGGCTATGAAAGCCGCCAAAATGGATCCCGTCGACGCCCTCCGCTACGAATAAAAACATACCAGGGGACGGTTCTCTGTCATGTTTTTCAATCCTTATTAACTGACTAAAAACATGACAGAGAACCGTCCCCTGGTATGTTTTAAAAAAAATAAAAAAATTTTAAATAAAAAAAAGGGTTTTTAAGATGCTTTATCGAATATAAAAATAATATAGGAATGTGACCGGAGATTATCCTTGGGCACAAAAATAAAAAAATATAAAGGGAGGATTTTTAAAATGAAAAGACAATTTAAGGTACTATCGATTTTGCTGACCTTAACTTTAGTTTTTGGCTTACTTTTCTCGTATGTTTTTGCCGCAGATACTACAACCATTACTATTCTAGGAACTGCAGATTTACATGGACGCATTTACCCCTATGAATATGCTATTGATTCGTATGACGATGACACCGGATTAGCCAAAATTGGAACTCTGGTAAAACAGGAAAGGGCGATTGATCCTGATGCGCTTTTAATTGACTGTGGAGATACCGTTCAGGACAATAGTGCGGACTTATTTAACGATTTACCTATACATCCCATGATTGAAGGATTAAATTTCTTAAATTATGATGTGTGGGTCGTTGGAAACCATGAGTTCAATTATGAAAAAGCTTTTTTAGAAAAAAATGTAGCAACTTTTAAAAATTCAGTTTTATCCGCTAACATCTTAAAGACCGACGGAACTTATTTTGTTAAACCTTACGAAATTTTTGAGGTTAATGACGTGCGGGTTGCTATCGTGGGTATGACTCCACCTCACGTTACTCTGTGGGAAGCGAGCACTCCGGAACATTTTGAAGGATTAACTTTTCCCGGCACAGTAGAGCAATCTAAAAAGGTTATTGCGGAACTTGAGGGCAAATATGACGTCCTGATTGGAGCATTCCATTTAGGTCCGGATGGGGAACATGGTTATGAAGGCTCAAAAACAATCGCTGAAGCCTGTCCGGAATTTTCGGTAATCTTTGCCGCACACGCCCACTCACAATATAATGAAGTAACCAACGGAGTGCACATAATTGAGCCGGGAAAATGGGGATGGGCTTTAGCCAAAGCAGCAATCAAATTGGAAAAAACAGATGATAAGTGGAAAGTAGTGGAAGTGGTTACAGAAAATCTTGTAACTAAAACAGTAAAAGAAGATGAAGAAGTTTTAGCAAAGTTTAAATTTGTTCATGATCAATCTATTGCTGATGCCAATTTAGTAGTGGGAGAGATTGCTGCTGATTTTATAGCCGCTCCTGATTATATTACCGGAGACGCCAAAATAACCACCATGCCTACCTCTCAATTAGTAGATACTTCAGTAATTGATCTAATTAATGAAGTACAAATGTTCTACACTGATTCAGATCTTTCCTCGGCTGCACTCTTTAATTTTGGTTCAAACTTACTAAAAGGACCCTTCAAAAAGAAAGACGTTGCCTTTATTTACTTGTATCCCAACACCCTGGTGGGAACAAAGATTACCGGTGCAAATATGAAGAAGTATATGGAATGGTCTGCCAGTTATTACAACACTTACAAAGATGGAGATGTAACCGTCAGTTTTAATCCTGATATTCGCGGATATAACTATGATATGTTCTCCGGACTTACTTATGAAGTAAATCTCTCCAAACCAGCCGGGGAACGTGTGGAGAATGTTCTATTTAACGGTAAACCTTTAGATGATAGCAGAATCTACACACTTTCTTTGAATAATTATCGTTTTGGAACATTGCTGGGATTAGGATTGGTAACTATGGACGATAGGTATTATGATTCCTATGAGATTTTACAGGATGCCGGCAGAATTCAAGCGATGATTGTAAAATATGTTAAAGAAGAAAAAGGCGGTAAGGTAGATCCTACAGTCGACAACAACTGGAAGATAACCGGAGTAGACCTCGAATCTCCTTTCAAAGAAGCAATTTTCGATATGGTAAGAAAAGGTGAGTTGGGTATTCCGACTTCCGAGGATGGCCGTACCCTGAATGTAAAAGCACTGAACGTTTTCGAACTCATCGATGAAGGAGTTTTGAAAGTTTCTACTTATGTGATTCAATATGGTGATACCTTATGGGGAATTGCTGGAAAATATGGCCTCACCTGGGAAGAATTAAATAAGATGAATGACCTGGAAAATCCCAGATTGATTCTCCCCGGACAAAATATCTTAGTGCCTGCTCTACCCTGAAAAATGAAAGTTTAGTTTAAATCCAAAAACCCTATCGCCACCAATTACATTACAGTGGCGGTAGGGTTTTTGCTAAGTAACACAGAGGACGGTTCTCTGGGTCAACTTAAAAGCGATTTAAGGGGGTGGTTAAAATAAAAGTAAAAAAAATAATAGGTTTTGCTTTATTGATTATTACACTATTTTCTTTTGCTGCTTTTATTACCTATGCAGAGCGGAGTTTTAAAATAACTGATTATCAAGCTCAAGTGAAAATATTGGAAAATGGTGATATTCAGGTAAGCGAAATTTTTGAGTATGATTTTGACGGAGATTTTAATGGAATTATAAGAGACATAGGGATTAAAGGTTCAGATGGGTTTAAGTATTTCAAAGCTTCTGAATATTTCCCTGAAGATAAAGTATTAGAATATACTCAAAGTCGCGCCGCAGATATGGTGACTTATAAAATTTATGATACCTCCAGCAATGAAAGAAAATTATTTTTGCTGGAATACCAGTTAAAAAATGTTGCAACTTTATACCACGATACCGCAGAATTTTACTGGAAATTTTTTGATAAAACCAATACTTCTCCCATCGGTCACATTAAAATAGAAATAGAGTTCTCGTCTGCAGAAGTTTCGGCAGAAGAACTAAAAGTGTTCGGGCATGGTCCATTAAGCGGAAACGTATCTATCCGGGAAGACGGAAAAGTAGTATATGAAGTTTTTGGCTTGTCTTCGGGAGAAATGGTGGAAGCGAGAATCTTATTCCCCACCAGTATGATTCCCAATAGCACCAAAATAATTAGCCAGAATAAATTTGCTGAAATAATGAAAGAGGAATTGGGATGGGCTAAAAAAGCAGATCGAGATAAAGGTTTCAATATAATAGTTATCTTATTAATTCCACTGGTAATATTATTTAATATATTTCTGGCCATTCGTCTTTATTTCAAATATGATAAAGAACTTAAACCCGAAGTTGAAATGGATTATTACCGTGAACTACCTCAGGATATTACACCCGCTGTTTTAAGCAAATTAATGAGTATTCAGGGGGTGGGCAGCAAAGATATTATGGCAACCCTAATGGATTTGGTACGCAAGAAATACTTAAAGATTGAAGAGATTCAAGCAGGAAGAAAAAAAGATTATAAATTTATATTAACCGAAGAAGGCGATGCCACTAATTTAAAAGAACATGAATCATACTTAATCCATTGGCTTTTTTATTCTGTCGGTAATGGAGCGAGTGTTACTTTAAAAGAAATAAAAGACTATGCCAAGGCATCAAGAACCCAGAGCAGTTTTCGGCACAATTATATTAAATGGGTGAAAAAAGTGGGAGGGGAATTTAAAAAATATAATTATTTCGGCGAGTCAAAAGAAGGACTAAAAACTGCAGGTAAGGTAGTTTTAATGGAATTTGCCGCCGTATTTTTATTATTTGCCCTGGCAACCCTATTAAGGGCGCAGTTCATCATTCTAATACCCTTGTTGTTTACTATCGGTTTCACCGGTTTCGGAGTGATATTGTATGGGGCGCTAATAAGAAAAAAGACTAAAACAGGAATTAACGAATATACCAAATGGAGGGCATTTAAAAAATTCTTATTGCATTTCAGTAATATGAAGGATTACGAAATCCCCTCAATTGTAGTCTGGGAGCATTATCTGGTTTATGCTATCTCCCTGGGGGTAGCAGAAAAAGTAATTTCAAAATTAAAATTAGTCTTAGGCAGTCAAGATATTTCCTTTAGAAATTCTACCTATTTATACTGCATGACTGATAGAAACGGACGATTGAATAGCAGTATGTTCAGGTCTTTTGATACAGTATTCAGCTCTGCTTTTGCCACTACAAGTTCTTCAACCGGTTCCGGCGGCGGCTTCTCTTCCGGAGGCGGAGGAGGAGGCGGCGGTGGCGGAGCCGGTGCTTTTTAAATAATTTATCAAAATGAAAAAGAGAAAGGGGTGTTTTTATGAGTTTCATAATGATTTTTCTTATTCTAATTGTATTGTGGGGGGTTTTAACTTATAATAAATTAGTAACTTTAAGAGGCAGAATAGATAATTCCTGGGCGCAGATCGATGTTCAGCTAAAAAGAAGATTTAATCTAATTCCTAATCTGGTAAGCTCTGTAAAGGGATATGCCGCGCACGAAAAAGAAACATTGGAAGAAGTGACGGCATCCAGAACCAAATATTTATCCGCAAATACACCTGAGGAAAAGTTAGGAGCAAATTCAGAGTTAACCGGCGCCCTGAGCCGATTATTTGCTGTGGCTGAAAATTATCCAGACTTAAAAGCCAGCACAAACTTTTTGGATTTACAAAAACAGCTGAAAGATACCGAAGATAAGATAAGCTACTCCAGACAATTTTATAATGACACTGCTATGAAATATAATATAGTTATAGTCCAAGTGCCTACTTCAATAGTTGCCAATCTATTCGCTTTTACCAGCAGGCCTTATTTCAAAACAGAAGGAGAAGAAAGAGAAAACGTTGAAGTAAAATTTTAAACAAAGAACAGAGGAAAAAAGAACAGGGGACGGTTTTCTGTTCGCGAGACCGCCTCCTGTTCCCGTTCCTGATAGTGAATTATGGCAGACCTACACGAATTAATTAAAAAAAATAGACAGATAAAAAAGTTTTGTCTGTATGGGTTTTTAAAAAATCTTCGTTTTTTTGAACCCTACTTATATATTTATCTAATGCAGGTGGTGCACCTTAACCTGTTTCAGATAGGAACTTTATTCTCTATCAGAGGGATAATTATCTACCTGTTTGAGATTCCCTCCGGGATATTTGCCGACCAATATGGGAAAAAGACCGAGTTAATGATCTGTTTTCTCTTTTATATTGCTTCTTTCTTCTTCTTTTTTTGGGGAGGAAGTTATGCCATTGTAGCCGTAGCTATGGTCTTGTTTGGCCTGGGAGAGGCCTTTAGGTCAGGGACGCATAAGGCTATGATTTATTCCTATTTAGAACAGAAGGGTTGGTTCGAACACAAAACTTTTGTCTATGGACGTACCCGTTCTTTTTCTTTAATCGGTTCTTCCTTATCTGCCTTTGTTTCAATTCTCTTAATCATCAGATTACCCAGGATGCAATCGATTTTTTTGTTCAGCATTATCCCTTACCTTATAGATTTTCTCTTAATCTGGTCCTATCCTGATACCCTGAACGAACCGGTAGAAACTACTATCAGTATAAAAAAATTTATTACCCATAGCATCGAACAGTTAAAGAATATTTTTGCCAACAGGCCTCTCAGGAAAGTAGCGGTGAGCTCTTCTCTTTTTGATGCCATTTTTAAAGTCCTAAAAGATTATATTCAGCCCATATTAAACGATATTATTTTGGTTTCCGGAATTTATGTGGTAGCCTCGATGGAGGCAGCCACTCAATTGAAAATAATTTTGGGAATCATTTATGGGGTGATATATATCTTTAGTTCATGGGTCTCCGGAAATGTTTACCGCTTAAACCAAAAATTCAATTCTGATAAACTGATGGACATTAGTTTTGATATTTTGGGGGCAGTATTTTTTATTACCTTTTTTGCTATCAAAACTAAAATTATGTTAATAGTTATACTTCTTTATTTTTTCCTCTATCTTTTGAAAGACGGCAGGCGGCCCTTGGCGGTTGATGTTTTCGGTGATTATATGAAAAAAAATGAAAGGGCAACTGTGTTATCGATTGATAGCCAGCTCTCCTCATTCTTTATGATAGTTTTAGCCCCTTTATTCGGTTATATTGCAGATAGATTCGGTGTTGCCACTTTGTTTCTGGTAGTTGGTTTATCGATATTGCTTTTAAATAGATTTTTAAGAGTGGAAAAAAACCTTTCTTTCGATATTATTTGAATATCCCATAGAATATATTATAATTAAATTAGAGAAAATATAAATATAGTAGATTATAAAAAATATAACACTTAGGAGGAAATAAGATGAGTTCAAAAGTTCCAACCCGGGAAGAAGCTTACCAGCTGCTCACCGAATATAATAAAGGTGATAGTCTGCTAAAACATGCTTTAGCCGTAGAAGGAGTTATGCGCTATTTTGCCCGCAAGCGGGGGGAAGATGAAGAGAAATGGAGTGTTATCGGTCTGGTTCATGACCTTGACTACGAGAAATTTCCCGAAGAACATTGCCATAAAAGTGAAGAGATATTAAAAGAAAAGGGCTGGCCTGAGGAATATATTCGGGCAGTGGTAAGTCATGGTTGGGGGCTCTGTTCGGAAGTTGAGCCGCAAACGGAATTAGAAAAAGTCCTTTATGCTATAGATGAACTTACCGGCCTGGTGGTAACCACAGCTTTGGTTCGGCCCTCTAAAAGTGTTATGGATGTAAAAGTAAAATCAGTGAAGAAGAAATGGAGTGATAAAAGATTTGCTGCCGGAGTAGATAGGTCTATTATTGAAAAGGGTGCCCAAATGTTAGGCATGGAAGTTTCTGATCTTATTGCTGATACCATAGCCGGTATGCAGGAAGTGGCCGAAGAAATCGGTTTGAAAGGGGTATAAATAGAATATAAATAATTCACTCACTTGAGAGAAAATTCAATTAAAAGGAGGGAACTATGAAAAAATTACTGGTTTTAATACTGATAATGGTGTTACCTGTTTTCTTATTATCGGGCTGTTTAAGCAATCAACCAATATTATCGCTTTCTTATGTAGAATGGTATACTGCTACAGAAGAAATGGGAAATTTAACTTTTGGTTATGTTCACCTTAGTTTAAGTGGGTCTACTACCGGAGATAAAGTAACGGTCATAACTTATGGAGATGGAGTAATCGATGAATTAGAACTCGATTTAGACCAGGATAATAAATTTTCCCAGGATATAGTAATAAAATTCACTCATGCTGCCGATAATATTCCTCAAAAATATAGCACGGTGCTTACGGCCTATACGGGGAGTTATAGTACAAGTATAAATTTAGAAAGCGAAGAATTAACCTATTTAGAATAATACTTACATAAAAAAGAAAAGATTTTTATAGAAAAGATAAATAGGGCAGAGCTACACTCTGTCCTATTTATTTAAATAAAGATTATCAGGAGGAATAATGTTAAAAAAATCTGAAGAAATTAATCTGAATATCCGAAAAACTACCGCAGATGATGTCCCCTTAATTCTTAAACTTATAAAGGAACTTTCAGTATTTGAAAAAATGTCTGAAGAAGTAGTTGCCACTGAAGATACTCTCCGGGAAACCCTCTTCGGTGATAAACCATACGCCCGGGTTCTTATAGCAGAAATTGAGGGAAAACCTGTAGGTTATGCTTTATACTTTTATAATTTTTCTACTTTTGTGGGGCGGCCCGGTCTTTATATAGAAGATGTATATGTTTCCGAGGAATATCGGGGACAAGGAATCGGTACCGCCTTATTTAAATATTGTGCTCATATTGCCAAAGAAAATAAATGTGTTAGAATGGAATGGTCTGTTTTAAAATGGAACCCTGCTCGAGAATTTTATGACCATATGGGTGCAAAACCTATGGATGAATGGGTGGTGTATCGTTTAACCGGCGACGCCTTAGACAAAATGTCGGATTTATAGTCGCTAAATAATATGGAGATATTTTGAAAACTTTTTTAAAAAACAACATTACTTATATAAAATTATTTCTGGTAGCCTTATTTTTCGGAGGCACCTTTATTGCCGGGAGGATAATGGCAGCAAATCTCCCTCCTTTCACTTCTGCTTTTTTACGATTCCTGTTGGCCTCCTTCTTTTTGGTCTTATTTGTCTTTAAAAAATATGGTAAATTTCCCCAGATTAACTTCCAACAATTTTTATTAATTATAGCTCTCGGACTTACCGGTGTTGCGGGTTATAATTTTTTCTTTTTTTCAGGACTAAAATTTATTACAGCCAGCCGTGCTTCAATGATTATTTCTTTGAATCCTTCCGTAATTACCATACTTTCAATTTTAATATTTAAAGATAAATTTACTAAATTTAAATTTATAGGAATTACTCTTTCTCTGACCGGGGCATTGATAGTTATTTCCCAGGGTGATCTCCAGGTTATCCTGCAGGGCAATATTGGATGGGGGGAATTGCTTATTTTGGGATGTGTGGTCTGTTGGTCTTCCTTTACTGTGCTTGGTAAAATTACAATGAAAAACCTTAAGCCAATTATAGCCGTCACCTATGCCTGCCTTGCCGGTACACTAATTCTGATTTTACCCACTTATTGGGAAGGTGTTCTTCAAAATATTACGCAATATAACGTAGAAGTTTGGTTAAGTGTTTTTGTTTTAGGATTTTTAGGGACCGTTTTGGCTTTTACCTGGTTCTATGAAGGAATTGATAAAATTGGCCCTTCCCGGGCAGGAATATTCATTAATTTTGTGCCCGTCTTTGCTACTTTGATGGGTGTCTTAATTCTCCACGAAAAATTATCTTCTTCTCTTATTATCGGAGCAATCTTCGTAGTCAGCGGAGTATATCTAACTAATTATCAAATCAAAAATATCAAGATAGAAAAACCTGAAGAAGTAAATGTAAGTGCTTGATTCATCAAGCTAGCCTTTTTCTTCCTTTTCTCCAATCCTCTTGAAAAAATGTAGGGGTTCGATTCATCGAACCCGTCTTATCCTTTCTGTCATTCCTATTCCTTTATATGTCATGTCATTCCCATGAAACCTGTCCTCGACCTGATCGAGGAATGGGAATTCATCCTATTTATATTACTCCCCCTCCCACCTATACGCTAAACGCTGTACGCTATTATGCAGCGCGGTAATCTCTATTTCCTCCCCCTTCGAGGGGGGAGGATTAAGGTGGGGGTGAGAAATTTGTTGTATTAATCTTGCACTTGCAGCCTGCACCTATACGCTATTATGCAGTGGGGGTGAGCAATTTATTTTTTTGCAGGTAAAATCTTATCCGCCTGGACAATTACCACCGAAAACATAACCATTAAAATCCCTGCCAATTTCCATCCCCAAAGGGCTTCCTTAAATATCAGATAAGAAAGAATAACTCCCACTACTAATTCCAGAGTGCTGATAATTCCCGCCCGGGATACTTCAATACCATAAGATATTCCGGTGATATAAAGTCCATAAGCTATAGCGGTAGAAATTACGCCAAAAAAGGATATTAACAGCCATACCTCTAAAGGCAAACTCTTTTGAAAAATTATTAAAGGGTGAGAAAAAGGAAGATAAAAAAGCAACCCAAATCCAAGTGCGTAGACAATAATTGTTAACTGGTGATATTTACGGATGATAGCTTTGCTGATGATAGTTACCAATGAGAAAGTAAATCCTGCTCCCAGGCCCATCAAAACTCCTATCAAATTTAATTTAAGCACAGCTGCTGACCCCCCGGTCGCAGCAAAAAAACAGCCTACCATACAAAGGGATAAAGCTACGGTTTTAACTGGAGTAAATAATTCCTTATAAAAAATTCTGGCCATAACCGCAATAAATATTGGAGCGGAATATAAAAGAGTAACAGCAGTGGCAACAGTAGTTTTTTGAATACAGCTGAAATAGAATAAGTTAAAGAGCAATTGACTGAAAAGCCCCATTAATGCGAGATAAACGAGACCTTTTTTATCAATTATTAAGTGCTTTTTATTGGTAAAAAAAACAAATAAAAATAAGATTATAAAAGCAAAAAATAATCGCCAAAATACAATAGATTGGAGAGATAAATTGTAATTAAAAAGAGTTTGTACCTGTATGCCCACTGTTCCCCATAAAGTAGCAGCCGCAGCAACCATCAGATATCCCTTGGTCTGTTTTTTCAAATTTATTTCCCCGCTTTCCTTTTAATTATTCTGTTTAGTTTTCTGTAAAATCATTTAGTCATAATTCTACCATAATATTAATACCGTATCTACTTATACTTCTTTCTCTTTTGCGTAGAGGTTCGATTCATCGAACCCGTCTTTTTCCTCCTCTACATCTCCTCCCCCTTCGAGGGGGGAGGATTAAGGTGGGGGTGAGTATTATTGTATTAATCTTACACTTACAGCCTGCACCTATACGCTATTATGCAGTGGGGGTGATTACTTTTTTAATCTTTATTTTAAAAATATTTTTTTAAAAAAAAGGATTTTCTAAAGTTTTATCGAATATAAAAATATAACCATAAAACCCCACCCTAACAAAAATTTCTTTAAGGAGATAAAAAAATGAATGCATTAATAAATTTTATTTCAATAGCAGGACCAATAATATTTGCTGCCTGCCTATTTACACTAAAAAACATTTCCACCGAAATGAAAATAGTACTGTGGGTTATCTCTGCCTTGATACTCATATTTGACCTATATTTAATAATAAAAGACAAAAAGAATAAAGAAGAAAAATCCAAAAGAGGTGAGCTTTATAACCGCTTATACCAAAGGCAGGAATTATTCGACCGAAGCTTACCGGGAACCGTAGCCGATGCTCTGGAAAGAAATCCTTTGCTAAAAAATTCTTTTCTCTCGGGACAAAAGTATGAGAAAGAATATAAATTTGAAGAAGCTGTTAAAGTATATGAAAAGTGTCTGCATGATTTAAGTATCCCCGAGGAAGATAAAATTGGCTTTAATATCCTTATCGGCAACTGCTATTATTTTTTATCTAATTTAAATCAGGCGGAAAAATATTTTAAAGATTCATTAAATATTTTAAAAAGAGCAGAAAATAAAATTACCAAATTGCCAGCCAAATCAACTGCCCTCGGCAACATTGGAAACATCTACCATAACTTGGGTAAACCCGATGAAGCATTAGAATATTATCAGCAAGCCTTGGAGATTAACCGAAAGCTCGGATACGAACAAGGTGCTGCCCATAATCTAAACAATATAGGTACCCTGTACAATGAATTGGGTAAATATGATGAAGCATTGAAGTGTCAAGAAGAGGCCTTAGAGATTAGCCAGAAATTCAAAGATGAACAAGCCATAGCCAACAGTCTGACCAGTATTGGAATAATATATACTGACTCAGGAAAACCCGAAGAAGCATTAAAACTTTTTCAGGAAGCATTAGAGATTAATGAAAAGAATAAATTCCAGGAAGGAATAGCCAATGTCTTTAATAATATTGGTCTGACCCACAGCAATTTAAAGGAAACTGATCAAGCCCTGAATGATTATCAAAAAGCTCTAAAGATAAATAAAAAAATAGGATATAAAGAAGGTGCAGCAACTAATCTGGGAAACATCGGTCTGATTTATATTACTTTAGGCAAGCCTGAAGAAGTAATAAAATATTATCAAGAGGCCTTAGAGATATTTATATCTATGAATGCCGAGCCGCGAATAGAAATATTATTAAAGCTGATTAAAATTATCGAGGAAGAAAAAAAAGAAAAATAAAACTATTTTATTTTTCCTAACGTAGGGGCTTGATTCATCAAGCCCGTCTTTTCTCTTCCTCATAGGAAAGGAATAGGGGTCAGGTCTTCACATTTGACATATAAAAAATAATATCTTATAATAATAGCTATGAGTAGACCATTAAGAATAAGTTTTAATAATGCAGTTTACCACATAACCGCCCGGGGAAATAGAAAAGAAAAAATATTTTATTCAGATGATGACAAGAGGATATTTCTCCGAAAGATGGATCAAACCTCCCTCAAATATTCCTTCATTTGTTACGCTTATTGTCTTATGGATAATCACTATCATCTATTTATCAAAACCTCTTTGGGTAATATAAGCCAGGGGATGCATTACCTGAATGCCTCTTATGCCAACTATTTTACCGCGAAATATAAAACCAATGGTCCTTTATTCCAGGGCAGATATAAATCATTATTAGTAGACGAGGATAATTATGCTCTTGCTCTATCTTCTTATATTCATCTTAACCCCCTTCGAGCAGGGATAGCTAAAAATCTAGATGAATACGCCTGGAGTAGTCTATTAGATTATTTAGGCAAAAGAAAGAAAGAGTTAAATAAATTGGATACCCAATTTATCCTTGCCCAACTTCATAACAACTCGACTCAATCCCGCGCCATATATAAAAGATATATTCTAGAGAATCTTACTATGGATTTCCCGGTAAAAGATATCTATCGTGGTATAGCCCTGGGGAAGGAAAGTTTTATCAAAAAGATAGAAACAAAAATCAAGGCAGTAGGAGAGAAACGAGAAATTCAGACAACTAAATATCAGGATTCCCATTCTCCCGAGGAAATTATCCAAAAAGTTTCCCAAGCCTTTAATCTGAACAAAGGAGAATTTCTAAAAAAGCAAAGAGGGAATCTATATCGACAGGTAACCCTTTATTTAGTTAAAAGATATTCATCTTTATCTTTAAAGGAAATTGGCAAGATGTTTGATATGGATTATACTGCTGTTTCCCAGGCGACAAGAAGGTTTGATGATAAGATTAGAAAGGATAATAAAATAAGAACAATGGTAAATTCTGTTTTAAAATTACTGAAAAATTAAGAAATGTCAAATATAACGGAAAGTTTAATGAATAGAAGCAAAGCTTAGATTTTAACTTAACAAAAAAGCCAGGCTTAGTTTAGATTGTTAGGAAATTTTTCCAATGCAATCACATTCCAAGTCTGGCTTTATTTTTACAATAATTTTGACTCGGGAATGTATTATTCAACATCAGGATGTGAAAGATCCTTTTCAGTAATCCTATCGCAACATCGCTCTTGGTAGCGAGCCATTTATCGAATCAGGTAGTGCACCTCACTTTCTTTAGCCGGGATTGCCACGTCGTTTCGCTCCTCGCAATGACATATAACCCTTTGTTTACAAGGCTTTCAGACCCCCTTCAGGAATGCCCTAAAAACGCACGGAGAGTGCCTTTAAACGCACGTAAAAATATGAAAAATCGGCAATTACTACCCTGATTTTGGGGTATTTTTGCTCTTTCAGAATCACCAAACCCTTATAAATAGCCATTTTCATTTTATGAACATCTGAAATTTTAGTTAAAAAATGGTGCTTTTCGAGGGGTAAAGTATGGGTCAACTCAAAGAAACGCGACTACGAGCGTCCTAGTCGTTTTTCTCCTGAAACCCTTATGGCATAAGGCTTTCAGGAGTGTGATTTTAGGTGGATTTTGCTTCTTGGGAGAGGTAGATTATCTAATTTACCCTCAGACGGGTCGAATGAATTCGACCCCTACATTAATAAGAGCATATAGTAACAGATCACTTCCGTAAGAATAGGGTTTTTACTTGTTTTATAGAATAATAGGACTTGCGGAAAAGCGCTGATATAGGTAATAGAATTACTAATTATTACACATTTTTGCAAGTATAATATTGTTTAGTTGCAGATTCGATAAATTAAATCCCTATTTCTAGTATATTCTATAAAGACAGGCAGGACGCCTGTCCTACTCCCCCTCACCCTAACCCTCTCCCTCCGAGGGGAGAGGGGATAAAATGACAAAAGAAAAATACGGGTTCGATAAATCGAACCCTTACAGGAAATTTTTTAAAGGGTTAGCACTTAAAAAATATTGTTAGATTTCATTAATCTTTTGGATAAGATCTTCGTGGGTTTTGGTAAGAGTGGCCAGTTCCTGGTTATATTTTTTTAAATCAATCATCAAACTCCGTACTTTTTTTGAATCTTTAAGGATTATCGGGTCGCATAGCTGGTCTTCTGCGTCAATTTTATTCTTCTCCAAAACTCTTATCTCTTCTTCGGTCGACTTTAATTTATCCAGAGCATCTTTATTTTGTTGATAGAGACGATTTCTTTCTTTAGCTTCTTCCTGTTTTTTTAATTTATCCAAAGTTTTTGTTTTCGGTTTTAATGATTGTGTATTTTTCATAGCCACAGCACTGTTGCCGTTTACCGATAACAATTGATTTCTTTTTTCTATAAAATAGGAATAATTTCCGGGAAAATCATAAATTTTTCCGTCGCGTATTTCAATTACCCGGGTTATCAGATTGTCCAGAAAGAAACGGTCATGAGAAACGATTAATATAGTCCCCGAGTATTTCAATAAAGCCCGCTGAAACAATTCTTTGGTTATTATATCCAGGTGATTGGTCGGCTCATCGAGTATTAAAAAATTGGATTTCTGCAGCAGAATCTTTGCCAAGGAAAGACGGGATTTTTCTCCTCCCGAGAGAATACTAATAGGTTTATAAATATCGTCACCGGAGAAGAGAAATGCCCCTAATAAACTTCTCCTTTCTCCGGAAGTCATAGAACTTGATTCGGCAGATATTTCCTCCCAGATAGTGCGATTGTAGTCGAGATTTTCAGAGCTCTCCTGAGAGAAGAAAGCCAGATTTACTTTATGTCCTAAATCTACTTTTCCGGCAGTCGGTTCTTCTCTTTTGCTGATTAATCGGGAAAGGGTAGATTTACCAGCCCCATTTACTCCTACCAGGGCAACTTTTTCGCTGCGGTGCAGGGTAAAATTTAATCCGCTGAATACAGGAATTTCCTCATATTCTTTGGCCAGGTTTTCTATACTCACAACTTTATCTCCACTGCGTGGACATTTGGGAAAATAGATGGCTGCTTTTTTTGGTGTTTTATCAATTTTTACAATCTGCATTTTTTCAAGCATCTTTATTCTGCTTTGCACCTGGGTTGCCTTGGTGTTTTTATAACGAAACCTGTTGATAAAGGACTCGGTTTTAGCTATCTTTTCCTGTTGGCCTTTAGCTTCTTTTTGTAATAGATCGTGTCGGATTTCTTTTTCTTTCAGATAGTAGGAAAAATTTCCCTGATAGATGGTAAGTTTTTGATGAGCAAGTTCTGCAATTTGGGTCATAAGTTTATCCAGAAAGTAGCGATCGTGAGAGATTACTATTATTGTTCCTGAAAAAATTTGCAGCCAGCCTTCCAGCCATTCCAGACTTTCTGTGTCCAGGTGGTTGGTTGGCTCGTCAAGTAAAAGTATATCCGGAAAAGAAAGCAGTATGGATGCCAGAATTATTCGCATTTTCCATCCGCCGGAAAATTCAGTACATTGCCGGTTGAAATCTTTTTCCCGGAAACCTAATCCCTTGAGCACTTTATGAGCCTGAACAGAAAAAGTATAACCGCCCCGATACTCAAAAAGGTTGGATATCTTTTCATATTTTTTCAGAGCTGTTTGATAATTATTCGATTCAGCAGAGAGAGAGGTCAGATGTTCTTCGCATAATTTCAGGGAATGTTCTAATTTGGCAATACCCGATTTTTCCTTTAAATAGGAGATAAGGTCGATATTGCTTGTAAGTTCGATTAAATCCTGAGGCAGGTAGCCAATTCGCTGGTTTAGTGGTAAAGTAATATTACCTTTATCCGGTTGAACAAATCCTACGAGAGCACGAAATAGGGTAGTCTTTCCGGTACCGTTATTACCCACCAGACCGATGCGGCTGCCCATGGGGATTCTCCAGTTTAAATTATCAAAGAGAATTTTCTCCTGGAATCCGATGCTGATATTTTCAAGGGAAATCATAGAATGTATCTCCTGCGTATCTTAATTGTATAGGAATTAACTTTTTCTGTAAGCCCTAATTAGCATATAGTGAATAACGATAAAACTAAAAACGAAAAGCGTAAAACGTAAAGCCATAGCTCAAAATTTAAAATTCAAATATATCGTTTTATCTATTGAAATTCCTCTTTCTTATCTCGTATACTATATAGTAAAAATTAAAAGATATAGAAGTAAAAACAGAACTATTGAGAGAAAAAGTTTTAAGTTTTGAATTATGGTTTTGCGCTTTTAGCTCTAAATTTTTAGCTACATACTGAAAACTGTCATCTGAAAACCTGTATTTAATACTAACGACTAATTTATTTGGCGAATTAATAAATCTTGCATCCTGTATCTTTAATTGGCCAATTGGTGAATCGGTCAATTGGAAAATTAACAAATCTATTATACACGAAATTTTAAGTATTTGCCGTGAATTAAAATTAAATTATTTTTAAATAGTATTGTATAATATAATCTGAATTAAGTGTTAATTTTGATTTTTAAAATCGTGTCAAGAGAACCGTCCCCTTGACAATTTTATTTAGGTTTGGTGAAGATGGAAAGATTTTATCCTGATAAACAGAAAGAAAAAAACCTGCCAGAGAACCGTCCCCTGGTATGTTTTTTCGATATTGCGGTGATAGGCGGGGGGGCAGCCGGGATGATGGCAGCCGGCCGGGCGGCAGAATCGGGAGCAAAAGTCGTTTTAATCGAGAAGAACGAAATTTTGGGAAAAAAATTACTGATTACCGGCAAAGGGCGATGTAATTTTACCCATAACGAGTTTGATATAAGAAAATTTGCCGAAAAGTTTGGCAGGAATGGGCGTTTTCTCTACGGAGCTTTGTCGGGATTCGGTGTGCGTGAAGTGATTGATTTTTTTGAATCCAGAGGAGTAAAAGCTCAGGTAGAGCAGGGGGAGAGAATTTTTCCGGAGAAGGGTAATGCCCAGGACATAGTGAATGTGCTTATAAAATATTTAAGGGAAGGGAAAGTTAATATTCTGCTTAATTCCGAGGTAATCGGTTTTCAACAGGAAAAAGGAAAATTATCTCAAGTTTTACTTAAAGACCGTAAGATAAGTGCCGATAAATTTATTATCTGTACGGGAGGAAAATCTTACCCCCAGACCGGTTCTACCGGCAATGGATACCAATGGGCTGAACAATTAGGGCACACTGTAATTCCACCTGTTCCGGCCTTGAACCCGGTAAAGACCTCTGAAGGTTGGGTGACAGAACTACAGGGTTTATCTCTTAAAAATGTTTCACTTAAATTATTTCAGAATGGCAAGAAGCAGGATGAACGTTTCGGCGAGATGCTTTTTACCCATTTCGGAGTAAGCGGTCCCATCGTCATGGATATGAGTAAAAATATCGGTGAGTTATTAAAGCACGGTCCGGTTATATTGACCTTAGATTTAAAACCAGCCCTTGATTTTAAAAAATTAGACCAACGCATCCAGAGGGATTTTGAAAAATTTAAAGGGAGAATGTTTAAGAATTCATTGAAAGAATTATTGCCTTTGTCGATGATACCGCTGATTATAAAACTTTCCGGTATAGAGCCGGATAAGCAAGTGGATCACCTGACTCGGGAAGAAAGAAATAAATTGGTTCACCTGCTAAAAGAATTAGAATTGACACCTACCGGACTGTTGGGATTTAAGTGGTCGGTAGTGACCAGCGGAGGAGTTACCCTTAAAGAGGTAGACCCGAATAATATGTGTTCCAAAAAAATCAAAAACCTTTATTTTGCCGGGGAAATTTTAGACCTTGACGGGCCATCAGGAGGATATAACCTGCAGGTATGCTGGAGCACCGGATATCTGTCCGGTGAAAGCGCAGCCAAGAAAGATTAAAATTTTATGTTATAATTAAAGAAATCATTCCCCTTAATTTAGAGGATCATATAGATATAACCATTTTAACTGGAAGAAAACAAGAAAGGTAAAAACCGGATGAAATTTCTTCACCTAGCCGATGTTCATTTAGGAATGGAAAATTACGGACGGATAGACCCTTCCACCGGCCTGCATACCAGATTAAAGGATTTTATAAAATGTTTTAGTTTTGCTGTTGATATTGCCCTGGAAGAAAAGGTGGATTTGGTAATATTTGCCGGCGATGCTTACAAGAATAGTAATCCTAATCCTACCCATCAGCGTGAATTCGCCCGGCAGATTTACAGGCTAAGTGAAGCAGAAATTCCGGTGATAATGATAAATGGGAATCATGATAATCCTGTATCTTTTGGTAAAGCCGCTTCCTTGGATATCTTCGATACTTTAAATGTTTCCGGGATAAGAGTGGTAACCAAACCTGAGCTGTTAAACATTGAGACCAAGTCAGGTCCGGTTCAGGTCTTCGGTCTGCCCTGGCCCACCAAGAATTTATTTCTTACCAAAGAAGAATATAAAGATTTTACTGATGAAGAAATTACCAAAGAAATCCAGAAAAGAGCAAGTAAAAAAATTAAAGAATATGCCCGGATGATGAAACCCGGGACTCCAGCGATTTTTACTGCTCACCTGGCTGCCGCAGAAGCATCTTATTCCGGTTCAGAGAGGTCGGCAATAATTGGAAGGGACCCGGTGTTTTCCACTCAAGTATTGGCTCAAAAGGAATTTGATTACGTAGCTTTGGGACATATCCACAAATTTCAGGATTTAAATCTTAACAATCATCCTCCGGTAGTCTATCCGGGGAGTATCGAAAGAATAAATTTTGGTGAGGAGAAGGATGACAAAGGGGTTTGTTTGGTGAATATTGAAAATGGCAAAACTTCTTATGAATTTATTCCTCTCCCCGCCCGAAAGTTTGTTACTATAGATGTGGTAATTGGCGAAGAGCAAGACCCTACTAACACTTTAATAGGAGAAATTGAAAAGTATGATTTATCCGAGTCAGTGGTGAGGTTATTTTATACTATGCCTGCAGAGAGGGAAGACTTACTGGATTTTAAAAGGATAAACTCTGCCCTGGAAGGAGCCTTTTTAGTAACCGCTATCGCTAAAAAGTCAAAACCGATAGAGCGGCTTCAAAGAACCGAGATTTCAGAAGATTTAGGGATGTTGGAAGCTATGGATAAATATATTCAGAATAGTCCCGGTCTAATTCCTTTGTCGGAGGAATTGAAAACTTACGCCCAGGAGTTAGAAAAAGAATTAGAAGATAATAAATATATACCGTGACATATGTAAGATTTATCACTAAATAAAATGGTGGAATAATATATACTATTACCGGTGGGGAATTTAAATAAAAATAAAGGAGCATAAGTTATGACAATTGTAAATTTGAAAGAAATACTTAAAGATGCAGAAAAAAAGAAATACGCAGTCGGTTGTTTTAATGTAGTAAACTATGATTCGGTTAAAGGAATCCTCTTGGCTGCAGAGAAAATGCGGTCCCCGGTAATTTTAGGTATTGCAGAAGTGCAATTGAAGGATGTTTGTTTTGAATCAATAATGAATATACTTAAATTTGAATGTAAAAAAGTGAGTGTACCGGTTGCAATACATTTAGACCATGGGTTACATAGAGATATAATTGAGAAAGCAATTTCTCTTGGATGTAGTTCGGTTATGTACGATGGTTCAACATTACCGCTTGAAGAGAATATCAGAGAAACTAAAAAAATTATTGAATTGGCACGATCTAAAGGAGTGTCTGTGGAAGCAGAAGTTGGAGAAATGACTACAGGAGAGAAAGGCTCACAAAAACTAGAACAAAATGCGATACCTCTTACTTATACTGATGTCAATAAAGCTAAGAAATTTGTTGAACAAACTGATATTGATGCTTTGGCAGTATCTTTTGGTACAGTACATGGTATATTACCTATGAAACCCGCATTAGATTTACATTTATTAAATGAATTAAATAAACAAATATCAGTTCCATTAGTGATGCATGGAGGTTCAGGATTAGATTCAAGTGACTATGAACAAGTAATTGATTGTGGTATACGAAAGATAAATTATTTTAGTTATGGATATCAATCTGTTGCCAAGAAAGTTACAAGCTATATACAAAAAAATAATGTTTTATACGATGAAATTTCCTATTTTACTATAAAGACATTTACAGAGGTATTTAGTGAAATTATGGTACAGTTTAAAAGTGCAGGAAAAGTGTAAAGCAAATGATTGTTTTAGGAATTGATTTTGGTACAACAGTTACGAGATTGCCGCGTCCTGATAAATCAGGACTCGTAATGACAGAAGAAATTGCTTTGTGTGAATATGTGAATAAAAGAAGAAAGGATTAAAAATTGATACCGGTAAAATTAACCCTGAAAAATTTTTTGAGTTATGGCGAAGATGTCCCCTCTCTCGATTTTACCCAGTTTCATAT
>Ga0208046_1000009_pt1 | contig 35682 bp, 28 predicted proteins | sample PL_2010_300m_FD_184161 | JGI IMG/M metagenome (GOLD analysis project Ga0208046, IMG submission 184161) | Freshwater microbial communities from Powell Lake, British Columbia, Canada to study Microbial Dark Matter (Phase II) - PL_2010_300m... | ecosystem: Environmental > Aquatic > Freshwater >... | reverse complement strand
GACACGCCGTTGGGCCGGACAGTCGCCGACCTCGACGGCTGGCTGGCACAGGTCCACCGCGTCCCCCTGTCCCGTATCCTCGAACAGGCGCTCACCGAGTGCGGCGCGTGGGCGAAGTTCTGGGAGCCGCAGCGGGAAGCCAACGTCCGCAAGTTCATCTCCATAATCGAAGGCTGGGAGACCTCTGGCGACCACCCGCTGCGAATCCTGAGGCGGCTCGAACAGGTCGGCGCGAACGAGCCCAAGGCCGACGTGCGCACCGAAGGACGCAACGCGGTTCAAATAATCACGGTCCACTCCGCCAAAGGCCTCCAGTTCCCGGTCGTGTTCCTGCCCGGGCTCGACGACAAGATACGCTCGGCGAACTCCGCAGGCGACCGGCTTGTCATCGAGGAAGTCGCGGAAGACGACGTGCTCATGTCGTACATCCCCGACGCCGGAATCAGGAGGACGAACGAGTTCCACCAGCGCTACGTAGAGAAGGAGTACGAGGAAGAGAAGCGCATCTTCTACGTCGCCTGCACGCGCGCGCGCGACGCGCTGTTACTGACCGGTATCTGGGGCGTGAAGTCGCTTGTGGACACCCGCCTCACCTGGTTCGTCGAACTCCTTGGCCTCCACGAGGAAGGCGATAGCTTCGCCCTCGAACCCGAAATCCCCGGCACGACCTGTATCACGCCCTCGGATATCCCCGAGGCCATTTCTGCCGCGCCGCTCGCCCATGACCGCGAGCCCGCACCGATCCGCCGCGTCTCTCGCCCCTCGCCTCTCGCCCCTCGCCCCTCAATCCTGGCCGTCACCCGCCACACGCCCAGCGACCGCGCGGCCTACGACCACGAATCCATCGGCCTCGGCGAAGTCATTCACAAGCTGCTGGAGGAAATCTCGAATGGGACGCTGACCGCTGACCGCCAGCCGCTGGCCGCCGAGATCACCCGCCTTCTGCGCCTCAACGGTCTCGACGCCCCGTTGTCTGCCAATCTGCAGTCTGCAATCTCCAATCTGCAATCGGCAAGTGATGTTTGGGACATCATTCGCCCTCGGCCCGGCTCCTTCGCCGAGCTGCCCATCACCTACTCAGACGGCGAGACCATCTTCACCGGCCGCATCGACCGCGTGATCGTCACTGATGACGAAGTCCGTATCTACGACTACAAGACCTTCAAGATCGCAAAGAAGGACATCCCGGCCCTGACCAGAGAGTACTACGACAACCAGCTCAAGTACTACGAGGCCGCCTGCTCGCGCCTGTACCCGGGCAGGAAGGTCTCCACCTTTCTCATCTTCACCGCTTTGCCCCTCATCGTCCCCGCCGGCTGATAGCCCCGGTAGTCAACTAGAAGAGAGCGGGCAGGGTCTCCCCTGCCCGCCAGAGTCTCAGCAAGCAGCTAGCGCGGCTTCAGCGTGGCGATGGGCACGACCATCTCTTCAAGCGAGATGCCACCGTGCTGGAAGGTATACTTGTAGGCCTTCTCGTACTCCCGCGGCTTGGTCGGGTAGATGAAGTAGTAGTCGTTCTTGGCGATGGCGAACTTGGTCCCGAGGTGGTCGGACGGAAGCATGAAGGTCTCGGGGTTGTTGAGCAGGATCGCGTCCCGACCCTCGACCCGGATTGCCGCGCCGTGCTTGTACCGCAGGTTGGCGGATATCTCACGGCTCCCGTATATCAGCGTCGGCCGCTTCACCCGAAGGAAGCCGTGGTCGCTCGTGACTATGACCGTGCAGTCCCGTCTCGACAAGGTCTTCAGGAACTCGAACACCGGCGAGGACGAGAACCAGACCCGGGTCATACCAACGAGCGCGGCGTCGTCCGGAATGATCTCGTCGAGCAACCGCGTGGTCTTGATTGAGTGGATGAGCTGGTCAAGGAAGTTGATGACAATGGCCGCAAACCGGATGTTCTTGTCGAGCACCGCGGCGCGGGCGTTTGCGAGTTCGTCGCCGTGCGATACCTTGAGAAACGCGTGCCGGCCGTCGAACCTCATCCGGCGCAACTGTTCGTCGAGCAACTCCGGTTCGAACCGGTTCTGCCCGGAATCCGCGGTGACCCAGTACTTCGGATAGCGCCGCTGGATCTCCAGCGGAAGGAGGCCGGAGAAGATGGCGTTCCGCGAATAGGGCGTGGCGGTCGGCAGTATCGAGCAGTAGTAGTCGCTGTCGACCTCGAAGTAGTCCGCCAGCAGCGGGACGATGGCATCCCACTGATCGGCGCGCATCGAGTCAAGTACGAGGAGGTACGTGTTCGGTCCCGCCCAGTGAGGACGAACGAAGCGCTCCAGCACCTGGTGCGAGAGGGTCGGCCCTTCCCCTGCCAGCCAGCTCACGTACTCGCCCTCCACGAACCGGTTGAACTCGCCGTCCGCGTCGCGCCTCCGGTCCATCTCGACGTCCTGCAGCCCGGCATCGGCATAGCGTCCCAGAAGGCGCTGCCAGTTGCCGAGTAGCCGGTAGTAAGCCACCCAGCCGTCCCACGAATCGAGGTCGCGCGGCTGCTTCATAGCCGCCATGTACTCCTGCGCGATGCGGGCCGACACCAGTTGCTTCTTCTGGAGCAGTCGCTTGATGACCGCAAGTAGCTGCACCGGCGTGAACGGCTTGATGACGAAGTCGTCGACCAGCTTGCCGAACGCCTCGTTCATCAACTCCTCCTGGTCGGACTTGGTGACCATCGCCACCAGGAGGTTTGGGTCGAGCTGCTTGAGCCGGCGTAAGACCTCGAGTCCATCCATTCCGGTCATTATCTCGTCGAGTAGAACCAGGTCGAAGTCGCGGGTCTTGACCAACTCAATTCCATCCGGGCCGTTGGTCGCGGTTTCAACTTCGTAGCCCTTGTCTTTCAGCGCATAGACGAACGGCCGGAACATGTCTATCTCGTCATCAATCCAGAGTATCTTCACAGTTGTCCTTTCGCAGAGTCAGCGGCCGGAAGAACCCTCACGCCAACCAGGCACCGAGCAGCACGGCGCCTCTGTCACCCCGAGTGAGCGCGGTGAATCGAGGGGTCTCTCAGGCTGGGCGTGGAGAGATTCCTCGCCGCCTTGAGGCTCGGAATGACACGGTGGGTTGAGTGTCTTCACGATTGTCCTTTCGTTCTGTCAGGACGGCGAGATGCGCTAAGACTCCTTCTCCGCGCCGCGATTCACGGGCAGGAATATCGAAAAGACTGTTCTCCCGGGCTGGGATTCCTTCAGCAGCAACTTACCCTGATGGTAGCTTTCAACGATCCTTCTGGCCAGGGTCAACCCCACTCCCCAGCCATACTTCTTAGTTGTCACGCCCGGTTCGAAAAGCCGGTCAGTCTTCACCCCTTCGCCCGAGTCGGTCACTTCGATCTCCAGGAAGCGCTCGTCAGCGGAGAGGACGCAGCGGACCCTGACCTCGCCCGGCTTGGTGCCGATTGCATCCACGCTGTTCTTCAGCAGGTTCTCGAGCATCCACGAGAAGAGCACGTCGTCCACGCGGACCATCTCGTCGTCCACGACCTCGGCCCCGAACGTCACCGTCTTCGGCGCCCTGCGGCGGACAAACGCCACCGAACGTTCGATTGCCGCGCCAACTCGGTGCGGAGTCAGTTCCGGTGGCATGCCGATACGGCTGAAACGATCAAGCACTTCCTTCATCCTGACCAGGTCCTGCTCCATCTCCTTCGTAGCGTCCGGCGCGCGCTCGCGCAGCACGTCGAGCCAGGCGCTGAATGACGACAGCGGGGTAGCCATCTGGTGTGCGGTTTCCTTGGCCAGGGCAGTCCAGATGTGTTCCTGCTCCCGCCGTTTGTAGGCAAGAATGCCCCAAATGCCCACGATTACGAACCCAACCAGGAGCAGCACCTGGAGCACTGAGAAGACGGTCAGATAGCGGACCGAGCGAACCAGGTTCGCGTTCACGTTGCGAAGGGTCACCGCCGATGCCGACAGTCCATAATGGATTTCGCCGAGTTTGCGCGCGGAGTCGCCTTCGGCGACTGCCAGCGGCACCGGCTCGTGCTCGCTGTCCAGAATGTACATCAAACCTACAAGCTGCGCAGAGTCCGGGCTCTCAACCGGCAGGTTGCGCCACGAAGTCGGACGGCCCTTCGCATTGGTGATTATCACCGGGAAGTCGATTTTCCTGATGATCTCGTCGAAGATTATGTCCAGTTCCGGCGAGCTTCCCTCGGAGGGTTCGGTCGCTCGCGACATGAACTTCGCGTACATCCGCGACCGGAGCTGCGTGTCGTTTTCCAGTTGTGCCGACAGAGTAGAAACGTATCCCTGCCACGAACGCGACAGCCTGATTAGCAGATATTGGGAGTAGAAGAACCAAACCCCGGCCAACGCCAGCAGCCCGAATATGAAGTAAAGCTGCAGCAGCCGGGCGCCGAATCTGAATCCAGACCTATTCAAGAACGTTGTTTGTGTCTACCAATGTTAGATGCCGCTGCACCGAAGTCAAGCTATCCGGTTTGACATCCGTCGCGTTAGCGCCTAACATCTTCCGATGACCCTTAACTTGGAGGAAAAGTGAAGAAAACCTTGGTCCTGATACCCCTGATTCTCGCGACCGTGGCATTCGCCGACCCGCCGTGGAGTGCAAACGTGCTGGCCGCCGACGTCGGTGACTCCATCAACGAAGGCGAGTCCTGCATCGCCTCAGATGGTGACTACATCTACACCGTCTGCAACTGGGCGGAGCGCGCGACCCGCACCGGACTCACCTACGGCCGCTCGACCGACGGCGGTGTAACCTGGACCTCGGGTGTCTGGAAAGATACCTCAGTAGGCGTCAACTGGCACTCCGACCCGTTCATCCTTGTCGACGACTCTCACTACGTGCACCTGTTCTGCCAGTTCTCCACCACGGTGCTCCGGCACTATCTCTCAACCGACTACGGCGTCACGTGGTCAGACAGCACCAACGTATCGGAATTCCTCCCCAGCGGAACAGTAGACAAACCCTGGGGTGTCATGCGTGACAACAACATCTACGTCGCGTGGCAGCAGTTTGGCACGACCCAGGAAGGCATCATCTTCGCCAAGTCCACCGACCGGGGCCGCTCCTGGAATCGCATCGTCGCCGACTCCACCAACACCGGGATAACCGGCATCTGTCTAAGTCCGTCCGGCTACATCTACCTGATGAACCGTAACTGGGGCGGCTCAAGAGTCCTCTGCACCCGGTCCACCGACCAGGGCGCGACCTGGGCCAACTGGGTCACAATCGACAATAGATGCACGTACGACGCCGGGTACGGCGACCGCGCACCCCTGCCCTCGATCGCGGCGCCGACGGACAGCAACGTCTTCATCACCTGGGTGGACGACCGGAACGGAAACTGGGACGTACTCTACTCCCGCTCGACCGACGGGGGCACGACCTGGACCGCGACCGCCCGGCTCAACGACTCGGCTCCCGGGGGCCAGTGCAAAGGCTGGGTCACGGCCGACTACACAGGCAGATTGCACTTCATCTGGTATCATACGCCGTCGTGGCCTACTTCATCATCGAGTCGCTGGTCGGTGCGCTACACGTATTCCGACGACTACGGCGCAACCATCCAGCCCAGCATCAGGCTGACCGACACCACCTTCACCAGCTCGGTCTCCTTCCTCGGAGAGTACCATATTGTGGTCACTGACTCGACCTATGCCCGCGCAATCTGGGCCGACGGCCGAGGCGGCGACAACGACCTCTTCTTCGCAGAGGCCGAACTCGCCGCTGTCGGCGTGGAAGAGAATCCGTGGCGCGTGACCCGGATTCCCGGACTCGCGCTCGAAGTGCCGGCCATTGCCCGCGGCTCCGCCCTGCCGGTCAACTTCACAACGGCCGGTCCCGGCGTTTTCAGCCTCGCCGTGTTCGACGCCGCCGGGCGCGAACTCAGAAGTACGAACCTCGGCCGTCGCACTGTCGGGAGCTACAGCGAACTCCTGACCGGACTTCCGGCCGGCCAGACTCTCTTTGTTAGGCTGACGTCGAGTAGCGAGACAGTAACGCGAAAGGCACTGCTTCTGCGTTAGCCAATTCGTCCCGGTCGATAATCATGAAGAACGGGAGCGACGCTCCCGTTCTTCTAGTCATGGGAAAAGAGGGACACTTCCCAATTTACAGTCTGAAGCGCGTCAAGGCCACTGTGCTGGCACTGTTGATGACGGCTGTCTGATTCACATCTGACAACCCGGCTGGTCTCGACGTCGCGGGCAAGCTGGTGACGACGTTTGCGAACGGCGAGCAGAAGCCAGGATACTACAACCTGACCTGGAACCGGCAGAACGCGAAGGGGCGCAGTTGTGCCTGCGGCGTCTACTTCTGTGCGCTCGCTGCTGAGAACCAGCGCTTCTGCAGAAAGGTAGTCCTGACCGATTAGGTCAGAAACCGATACACTAGAGAGACTGCCCGCCTCAAGGCGGGCAGTCTTCGCTTGCGGCGGAGGAAGCGGTCGAGACCGTCGAGCGCGAGTTGAGCCGGCACGGACGGCTCCCGGCGAGAACGCAGAGCGGCGAACTTGCGGTCCATCTCGCTCTCGGTCAGCCGGGCTCGTTTGTGCAGGCTTCTGGGCTCAAGTCCAAGCTCCTTGGTCATCGGCAAGTCGTCAGTTTTCCGGTTCAACCACTACCTCCGAATATGTAATATACACATTCTCCCGCAACCGTCAGTCCGCATCCTAACTCCCATATTCCCAAGTCCTTATCCCCCATTCCCTCTCCGACCCCTCCTATGCCTCCCCCGTAGCTTTCCCCGTGGTCTCCGAAGTCACGTCCCGAGGAATATCCCGGAGAACGACGCGGGCTACTTGTTCGGCTGTTTCCACCGCTACTTCGTGCGCTACCTCGCGAGCAACGACCAGAGCTCCTTGTCCGGCTCCTTGCCGAGCAACGAGTCAGGTTCCGTCCCAAGGTCCTGGCCGAGTCGCAGTCCACATTCCCGTCCGAGTTCCTTCCGGAATCACTCTGCAGAGAACTTCGTAGCCAACTTGCCGAGCTTCTTGGGAAGTAACGAGGAAGGTTCCGGCGCACGCCGCGGTCCCGCTCAGACCGGAAGCGGTGACCTACTTGGTCACGGACTTGAGGTACCCGGCGATGGCGGTGTCGTAGCGGCTGGTGATGGCAAAAGCCTCGGCCGCGAGCTTCTTCCGCGTTTCCGCGTTGATGCTGTCGGTTTTGCCCAGTTCGGCGATGATGGCGGGGTAGTGTTTGGGGTCCGGCACCACCGTCACGAACGCGTGGTTCTTGGCTGCAGCGCGTAGCAGCGTTACGCCGCCGATGTCGATCAGCTCCACGAGTTCGTCTTGGGTGGCTCCGCGCGCGAGGCCGTCCTCAAAGGCATAGAGGTTACAGACCACGATATCGATCGGCTCGACCGTGTCGTCCTTTCGCGTGGTGAGGATACCGCCGGCAATCTTGGGGTGCAGGGTCTTGACCCGGCCGCCTAGTATCTCGGGAGAGCCGGTGTAGTCGGCGATTTCCGTAACCGGAATGCCGGCGTCGCGAATCGCGGCCGCGGTCTTTGAAGTCGAGAGAATCTCATATTCGGCCTCGGCAAGCGCCCGGGCCAGTTCGACGATGCCGGTCTTGTCCCAGACCGAGATTATTGCGCGACGTTGTGCCACTTATGCTCCAAACTTCCTTAGCTTTAACGAGTTAGCAAGCAGTAGATTCATCAGCTTGACCGAATCGATTCGGCCGATCGTGCCCCGTCCGCAGGCCCGTTCGCCGAACTCCTCGCGGGTGTCTGAAGGACACACGTACGGCGAGGCCAGGAGCACCGGTACTTCGTGCCACGAATGCCCGGCTTTGAGCGCAGGCGTGGAGTGGTCACCGGTGATGCAGAGGACGTCGGGCTTCAGCGACTGCAGTTGAGGCAGCACTTCTTCATCAAACTGCTCGATGAACTTCTGCTTGGCTTCGAAGTTGCCGTCCTCGCCCGCCTTGTCCGTCTCCTTGAGGTGCAGGAAGAAGAAGTCGTGTCCGCCGTCCCAGTGCTTGCGCAGAGTGGTCACTTCAGATTCCCATGTACTCCCGGTTTCGAGCACGTCCATACCTACGAGCTTCGCCAATCCCCGGTACATCGGGTAGGCCGCAATGCAGGCCGGAGTCAGCTTGAGCCGGTCACGCATCGAAGGAATCGAGGGCGGCAGGGCGAACCCACGCAGCAAGACGAAGTTCGCCTTGTCCTGGTCTTTGAGAGCCGCAGTGGCAAGATCGATGAACCGGTTGGTCACGCGGACCGATTTGGCCGCGGCCGGGTCGGGTGAGGCGACCGGCAACGGCTTCAGCCCGTCCTGCTGCGGGTCGGAGTCGGCCAGCCCGCCGACAAGCCCTTGGCCCTGAAACACAACCACGAACCGGTGGCCGATGCCCGGCCGGACAATCACTTTCGCATCTTCTATCGTCGGAATCGCCGCCTGCAGCCGCGCGCAGAGCGAGACACACAAGTCGTCAGGAATCCGGCCCGCCCGGCGATCCCCGATGGTGCCGTCCGGGGCAAGCGTCGCGAAGTTGGCACGGGCACAGAGGTCGGAAGGCTGAGGGTGGAGTCCGATGCCGAGCGCTTCAAGCACTCCGCGACCCACGTCATACTTGATCGGGTCGTAGCCGAACAGTGCAAGGTGGGCCGGTCCTGAGCCGGGCGTGATGCCGACGTCCACCGGTGTCAGAAGCCCGAGCCCGGCCTTGCCCGAAAGCTGGTCGAGATGAGGAATCGAGGCCGACTCCAGTTCGGTCTTTCCCTTGCGCGGCAGTCCGCCCAAGCCGTCAAGCACCACGAGCAGTATCTTCTGCTCGGTCTTGACCGCGAGGCTCTCAAGCAGGTCCATCGGGTGAAATCATAGGAGCTGGCGGCGGAGAGTCAAGCCGGTGAACCAGCCCTGAATCCGACATCGGGCCGCAAATGCGTACAAGTACGCATGGCCGGGCAGGACGGCGACCCTCACCCGATGGGTCTTGTCATTCCGTTCGTTTCTACGGTGGCGAAGCCACACGGAGGCGTCCGCGCCGGAGTCGAGGAATCTCGCCTGAGAGACCCCTCGACTCACGGAGCCTGCCCTGAAGCCTGCCGAACGGGTTCGCTCGGGGTGACAGGCAGTTCTATGTCGGTTCTAGGGACCCGGCGGCGGGTCTGGGTCAAAGCGCGGGCGAGCCGGGCAGCTACTGGACTGAAACCGCTGCCCGGATGGCGAAACTCGAGTCCCTGAAGACGCCGCGGAATTCAAGCTGGTGCAGCCCGGTCGGCATCGGACCGCCCATGCTCCAGCCTTCGGACCTGTACGTCGAATCTGCAGCTTTCGCTCCGGGAGCACCAGGGTCAGGCAGCGCCGGCTGACCGGGAAAGGTAACCGCCAGCGAGTTCAGGTAGACGTCGTGATTGAAAGTGTAAGTGAAGAAGGTTGTGTCGGCTGACTGTGACCTTGCACCGGCTGCGTTGACTTCAAGTGCTTCGTACGTCGCCATCTCGATATCTCCGGCGTCAACCGTCCATCCCTCATACACAATCACCGGCTTGCCTGGAAAGCCCGATCCCAGGGAATCACCGTAAACGCCGGTCAAGTCACCGTCACTGACTTTGCCATCTAGATCCTTGTCCTGCCACGCCAGCAGGTAGTACGGACCCGGGGCGACGACCGGGAACTCGAACGGCGCCCCGAAGAACTGCCCACCGGGTTCGGGTACGATAGCATAGACTGGCGCCGAATCCCATGCGACGCTGTCGTGCAGTTCAACTCGAGCAAGCCGCACGTCGCCTTGCTCTCCCGGCTTGAGCGCCAGCCGGCCGTAGACCGTCGTTGGAGACCGGCAGCCGGCCAGCACGCAGAGCCCTGCCAGTCCAACGACGTATCCCGTCAACCGCACCAGACCGCAGCGAGGGTCGTTACTGGCCGGCATTCTCGATGTTGCGCCTGGCTTCGTGCATCTGTTCCGCGAGTCGCCTGATGCTCGCCTGCCTTTCTTCCGATCGGCGCGAATAGCTTGTCGCCACGTTCTGCTGTATCTCAGACTCGGCCAGGTCATCGAGCAACACCGCCCTGACCGAGACCTCTGACTTCACATAGTAGGCGCGCCGGTCCGCGGCGTCCTTATCCATCGACTTCAGATAGCGATCCATCGCCGCGTACAAGACACTGAGGCGGTAGGCAGCACCCGATTCCGCCTCACGTGAGGCTTCACGGACGGCTTCGGCCTGCGGTCGCGCCCGCGAGATGTCTTGGCGTGCGCTGTCAGCGAGGATGACGGCCTTCCGCAGTTTCTCAGCCGCCTCCTGGGCATTGTCGCGGGTCACGATTCCCTGTGACGACAATTCAGTGGCGCGAACCCACTTCTCGGCCGCGGCGCTCACGAGGGTATCGACGGCCGCTACTGCTGACCGGGCGATCTCGACAACGCTGAGCTTGTGCTGGACCGCAGGCGGCTGGACGACAGCTTGCGGCGTGGCTGGACTCGCGCTCTCAGCCGGGGGAGCTGACCTTGCGGGTGCTGTCTCGGCCGTCAGGATCACGGGAGGAGGACGATAGGATATTATCAAGACTAGCGCCACGAGCATGAGGATCGCCGCCGCTATCAACATGTACACCCGCACACGAGCGACCCGTACGGCCTGACGCAAATCGGGCTTGAAGGCCAGCCCCGGCGGTGATGACGGTGCTGGCGGCTTCTCGTCAGGACGTTGCACGCCGCGCTGTGGTTCGGAACCGCTCAACTCATACCTCTCGGTAAAACCATATTGCCGCGTCCAGCCGGTGTCAACATCCGCAGTTGCTTGACATCAGGCAGTCGGCGGCTATCTTGGACTCGATGACGAGAATCCGAGACCTGAGCGATCTCCTCGGCCTCGGTGGCCGGCCGACATGATGCTCCCCGGGGTTTGGTCACTCCTCGCCGGCGCCGCATTCGGGTCTATTCCCTTCGGCTACATCGCCGGTCGGCTGAGGCGAATCGACATCCGCCGACACGGCTCCGGCAACATCGGGTTCACCAACGTCCAACGTACAATCGGCTGGGCCTGGGCGGTGCCGGTTCTGCTCCTGGACGTCGCGAAAGGCCTCGTCCCGACCGCGATTGCCCGGGGCTTCGGGCTGGTGCCTCCACTCGTGGGAATCGGCGCAATCCTCGGCCACGTCTTCTGCCCCTGGCTCGGATTCAAGGGAGGCAAGGGCGTAGCGACCACAGTCGGCGTTGCCGCTTTCCTCTGCCCTCGTAGCCTGCTTGCCGGGCTAGGCATCTACCTTGTCGTACTTGCCGCAACCGGCTTCATATCGGTATCCTCCTTGGCACTTGCAGCTACCTTGCCAGTGCTGACTGCTCTGTTCTACCGAGACAGCATCTACCTACTCGTGTTTGCCATTGGCGTCGCACTCGTCATCACGATCCGGCATGTCTCCAACATACGGCGCCTCGCCGCCGGGACCGAACCCCGCCTCGGGCTCTGGCTCAAGTTGTTCAGGAAGACATGAGAATCGCATTCGTCGGGGCCGGCCGTTGGGCGCTCGCGCTCGGGATCAGGCTGGCGGCAAACGGACATGAGATTTCCCTGTGGGAGTTCAGTCAGACAAACCTGGAACGTCTGACGACGACCCGGCGTCACCCTGATTTACCCAAGGATGCAACGGTACCGACGACGGTATCCGTAACAAGTGACTTGGGTGGCGTTGTCGCTGCCGCACAGGTGATTGTGTTCGCCGTGCCTTCCGACACTTTGGCCAGCGCAGTCCGGCAGGTCAAGGCCCTGAACCCGAAGCCTCAAGCGCTGGTGACCGTCACCAAGGGCATTGAACCAAAAACTCTCAAGCGGCTGTCGGTCACCATCAGCGAAGCCCTGCCCGCGCTTCCGGTCGTCGTGCTGGCAGGCCCGGGTATCCCCTACGACGTCGCTCTGGGCGACCCCACCTCGCTGGTCGCGGCCTCGGCAAGCGAGACCGCGGCAGCAATGGTACGAGATACGTTCACCGGCGGCAACCTGCGGGTCTACTCGCATGGAGATGTCGTCGGCGTCGAGCTTGGTGCGGCCCTCAAGAACGTCATCGCCATCGCGGCTGGTGTGGCTGACGGAATCGGCCTTCGCATCAACTCCAAGGCAGCGCTGCTGACGCGAGGGCTGGCCGAGATCACGCGGCTCGGCCTCGCATTCAATGCGAACCCTTTGACCTTTGCCGGGCTATCGGGGATGGGCGACCTGATAGTGACGGCTTTCTCCGACCATTCCCGGAATCACGCGCTCGGAGTCGCCGTCGGCCGTGGCGAGCCGACCGCCGCGGCGCTTTCCGACCTTTCAGGAGTTGCTGAAGGCGCGATAACCGTGCGCTCGGCCCGAAGTCTGGCCGGCAGCCAGCGAGTCGAGATGCCGATTACCGAAGAGGTCTACAGGATGCTGTACGAAGGCGTCTCCCCGCGCGACAGCATGGCGCGGCTGCTGCGTCGGAGCACGCGTCAGGAGATATGGAAGTGAAGCGCGGTAGGCACTACCTGGTTACCGAGGTCTGCCGGAGACTTGGCGTCAAGCCCCATATTCTCCGCTACTGGGAACGGGAATTCGGCATCAAGCCCGACCGCAACTCCGCGGGCCGCCGCATCTACAATGAAGCCCAGCTTGAACGTCTGCAACTCATCAAACACCTAGTCCGGACCGAGAAGCTGACCGTCGCCGGCGCCCGCCGCCAGCTCGCCAAGATGCCCGCTCAACCCGCCGCGCCGAGCAACCCCCGCCAAGCCCTCCTCTGGCTCAAGAAGGAACTCGTTTCCGTCCGCGCCCTGATTGAAGACGCCGGCCGGTAGTCCTATGACAGGAGTCGACCGGATTGACGCCCGCCCGGACAATGGCGAGGAACTCGAAATCCTCAGTCAGTGCGGCATATGCGGCAGCGATACGATAGTCCAAGTGGACCCAGCAAACCGCATATGCAGATGCGAACAATGCGGATACGTGTTCGATAATCCTCGGCCCACGCTGCGTGCGATCATCGCATTCTACTCCCAGATGGGGAAGTACGATTCGTGGCTTGAGGAGGAAGAGAATCGTGATCAGCTCTGGAAGCGAAGGCTGAAGATTCTGAAGCGACACCGCAGCTCTGGTTCGCTCCTCGACGTCGGCACTGGCACGGGCCAGTTTCTGTCCATTGCCCGTGAGTCCTTCACCGTGCTGGGGACCGAGGTCTCGGAGAGCGCGGTCCGTATTGCCAAGAACAAGTATGGGCTGGACGTGAAGCAGGGACAGGTCGAGGATATCCACTTTGACACGCGATTCGATGTGATCACCCTGTTCCACGTCTTGGAGCATGTCCCCAATCCTTTGTCCACGCTCCGAAGATGCAGGGAACTGCTGAACTCGGATGGAATACTAGTCGTGGCTGTGCCCAATGACCTAGTGGGGTCAAAGGCCATCGTCAAGCGCCTGCTCGCCCTAGCCGGTATTGGGCGCTTCAGGGGCAGGAGGTACGGATTGGGCGGAATCCACCTAAACGAATCGCCGACTGAGATTCACCTGTCGCACTTCACACCAAGCGTACTTCGCCGACTCGTCGAGCGCAGCGGCTTGACCGCGGTCTGTGAGGGTCTCGACCCATACACCGCGGCCACGGGAATCAGGAAGACAGCCAACGACGTCCACTTCGCCATTTGTTCATTCATCCTTAGGTTCTCTGGACTGAACCTCTACGACACCATCCTGGTCGTTGCCAAAGCAGCAGAGCCTGAACCAACAAAGACGCACGTTCACCAACTGGGGACAAAGAACCACGGAGCAGACGGCAAGACTACCCGGTGACCGCGTGCCCGTGGCCCGCGTTGTTGTCCATTGGCGGACACCAACGGACAGAAGTCAGATGGCCGCCTGGAGCCGGAGACCAAAACCGAATACGGCCCAGTTTGCCTGGTAGTTTCGATGGTAGGAACAATCGAGCATGACCCTGAAATGGTCAGACAAGGGGCTCGCGTTGAGTCCTACGACTGCGTTCCACTCGACGCGCATTCGTTCAGGTAGGACGAGGTCGAACCGGCCGACGGGATCCAGCATGCCAGCGTCCCAGACTACCTGTAAGTACGCCATGTTATTCCGCGCATATTGACTGCGGTGATTCTGGAATTCAGCTTGCACCGTGAGCGGCCCGCGACCCAGGCGAGCTTCGAGCGCCGCGGACCTCCAGACCGAATCCGGAGCATCGGGCCAGCCGTAGTAGACACGAACGGCGAGCTCCACGTCCAGAGTCGCTAGCGGCCCTACGGCGAGTCGCCCGCACAGATCCTTCCGGGCGTTGTCATCGCTTGCATTCGGTCCGCGACCGTTGACAACCGCGGCCGACGCCGAGAACCGACCTGACACCCAGCTACCCAAGAGTCCAATATCCCGAGTCCCTGCCGGCTTTGCGTAGCTGACCAGAAATGAGCTGCTTGCCAGGACTTGGCTGTCAGGCTCGGTCATGGCGTCCATGCCAAGCGGCAACAGAAATTGGCCCGCGCGCAGTCCGAATCCGCTGCGCCAGTGCAGGTCGACGTACAAGTCCTGCGGCTCGAGACCACTGAGATCGCCACTCGCTCGAAAGGAAATGACTGGGCTCAGTTGTCCAGTCAGCCCGGCAAGTGCACCCACGCGCTCAAACGCGAACTCGCTCTGTGTGAGGCCGGCCTGCTCTGCTCGCGACCAATGCGCGCCGGCCCGGACTATGGCATCCAGTGCCAGCCTGTCGTCCACCAGGCTCAGGTCGGCCCAAGCAGCACGTGCGATTGCCAGCACGATCAGAATCCGGAGCATCGATTTGCGGAATCTAGACATTGTGTTCCTCCCGATCCAGGACTATCGTCAAACCGCCCCTACCTCTGACGCGAGGCCGTGTTCCCGCATGACCCCTGACGCTCTGCTCACTTGCCTCCTGGGCATGACCGGTGCTTCGCCACCGTGAATGGGTCGCGGGTCACTCCTCACAGAACCGTAGGACTCCGCGGCGTCTTCTTCCAGTACTTCTCGCGGCCGCCGAAGAACTGCCAGTAGCCGACAAACAGAGCAATGTTCATGTAGTAATAGTACTGCGGAAACAGCAACCTGCGCCACGGACCTCTGGCAACAAACAGAAGCGGAACCGTGGCCAGCGTCGCCAACTGAAGTCCGAATACAACGGCGAAGAAGAGGTTCGCAGTCCTCAAGGCACTGCCAACGAGCATCGCCAGCAGCAGGAATGGCACGAGCATCCGAAGCACCTTGTGTGAGAAGTAGACCCAGGCCTTGACGCCGTACTTCGGCAGCAACAGGTCGGCGAACCGCATTAGTACCTGGACGTTCCCGCGGTTTATCCTCGCCTTGCGGCGGAACTCCAACCTTTCGGTTTCGACCTGCGTGACCACCAGAGCCCTTGGCTCAGTTACTACGTCGTACCCGCGGCGGAATGGTCTGATGCCGAGGACGAAGTCATCCAGGTTTGTGTCATCTGGAATCGGGTCGGCCACCTCACGACGTATCATGTTGGCGTACGCGTTGCAGCCAACCATCGCTCCCAATCTACCCTCAAGTTCCTTGACCTTGGTCTCCCATCGATCATAGAGGCTTTCCGCCGCGCTACCATCTCTGTTCACCCTGATGTACCTGGGATTGACAACGGCGACCTTAGGGTCGAGCATCTGTTCCAACATCAACCTCAGCGACTCAGGTGTTAGAAGCGAGTCTGCGTCCGTGCACAGGAACACGTCGCCTTTGGCCTCAAGCAACAGGCGATTCTGCACAACTGTCTTGCCGGCCTGCTGATTGTAGTGAATCAGTCTTATGCGAGGGTCGTTGAACGACCTTATGATTTCGTCCGTTCGGTCGGTCGAGTTGTCTGAGCCAATCAAGATCTCCATCTTGTCCGCCGGGTAGTCGGTGGCAAGCACGTTCCTCATCTTCTCGGCTATTAGCCCCTCTTCGTTGTACACCGCCATCACGACACTGACCTTGAATGGCTCGGGCCGCAGTTCCGGCCTGTAGCGCCGGGGCGACACCTTGCCCCACAGCCAGAGCATCACCGGAAAGGCAGTCCAGTGATACAGCATGACACCGAACGCCGTCCAGAACAGCACTGTCGCTGGGGTATCGAGCAACTCAGCAAGTCCTTTCAAGAGACCGGGATGGCCGGCGCGACTCCCAGACGTCAACTCCCGAAACCGCCGAACCGACAAACAGCGGCTTCACTGTTCCATACACCTTTCAATGCTGGCCGCCAGTTCCCGGCGGAACCGGTCGATGCCGAAGCGCTCGGCCCGCGCCCTGATTGCATCGCGGTCCCAGTTCGTCGAGGCACACTTCTCTATCGCTTCGTTCAACGACTCGGCGGTCTGCTCGTGGAAGAACACTCCCGTGACCCCCTCCTCGACCGTATCGAGTGCCCCGCCCTGCGCGAAGGCGACCACTGGTTTGCCGCAGGCCTGGGCCTCAACCGGCGCAAGCCCGAAGTCATCGACGCCTGGGAAAATCAGCATCCGGCATCCTCGATACAGTTCCAGGACGGCATCGTCGCCGAGCCACCCGAGGAACTCGATGTTCGGCTTCGCCGTACGCCGCAGGTAGTCCATCTGCGTGCCGACTCCGACGATCTTCAAGCTCGTTCCGGTACCGTTGTAGACGGACACCGCAAGCTCAACCTTCTTGAGCGGAGACAGGCCGGAAACGACCAGGTCATAGCGCCCCGGCGCGCCACCGCTGGGCATCAGGCGGTCAGTGTCTACCGGTGGATAAACAACATCTGCGTCGCGGCCGTAGAACCGGCGTATCCTGTCTCGGACACAACTGCTTATCGCCACAAACCTGTCCACGCGCTGCGAACTACGCTTGTCCCAGCGGCGGAGAGCCGCCAAAACCGGGGAGAGGATCGCTCTCTTGAGGGGGTTGTGGCCGAAGTACTCCTCATAGAACAGCCAGGCGTATCGCATGGGTGTAAAGCAGTAGCAGAGATGTTTGGTATGTCCCCTCGCTATTATGCCCTTTGCCACGCAGTGACTCGAACTTATGACCAGGTCTGCCTCAGGGAGACGAAAACGCTCCACCGCAAATGGGAACGCTGGCAGAAAGTACCGATGATACGGTTCACCACCACCACGACGCGTGGTGATTCCCGGCACACGCTGCAACAATGAGGTTCTGATCGGGTGACGGTTGATCAAGGAACTGGATACCGACGGGTCGTGGAGCAGCGTATACACGGGTGCATTCTCGAAAGTCGTACACAGCGCCTCGAGCACGCGTTCTGCTCCCCGGTTACCCATAATCCAGTCGTGCGACAGAATGACATCGAGTTCCCGGAGGGTCGGCGGAAGTACGCTACTCATCTATCGACACACGAAATACAGATTCTGTACTTCCACGACGGGCGCGGCAGCCCTGTCGCACCACCCGCACCATCTCCGTCATGAATAGCCGCTGCCTCTCACAGTCTTGCCCGAGTTCCACGACTCGTTCGAATGACAGATAGCAGAGTTCTTGTCCAAGAAGGGAAATCCTCCCGGCATCAGTAACGGACTTCGCAAGCGTGCACGTGCTCTGCAACCCACTGAGATCATCGATGCCCAGGGCCGTTAGGTTCTCTGTCAACCGCATGTTGTGTGAGGCCACGCTGCCTAAGGGGCCGGACGCAAGCCCTTCCGAAATGTGAACGCCACGAAAGCGGTGGTGAGGTCTTCTTCAGTGTAGATGAGTAGCAGCTCACGGGGCGCGTGTCGCAGCAAATCCACACCCTCGCGCTCGCAGTCTTCGCCGACGATGACCGTGTGCCGCCGGAAGATGTCGCGATAGTCGCTGAGCCGCATCCGATTCAAGAACGAGTCCGGCGGGTAGCGATTCTCACGGAGATGGTCCCACGGAGCGACCTCCGTGGGTACTCCCCAGTCCGGGTACGAAGCGTTGGACGCGTATTGCCAGTCCGGGCAATGTCCGCCCGACAGCGACGGGAACAGGTGGATCCTGACGTAGCCGATGCCGTCCGGCTTCAAGGCCGCGTTGATGTTCTGGACCGTGGATTCGACATCAACAATGTGCTCCATCACGTTGAAAGAGAATACCATGTCGAACTGATCTCGGGGCAGTTCCGCCTTGGCCGCATCCATCACCTCCACGTCGATGGCAGGAAAGGGTTGAAGGACGACCCCGCACGCCTGCTCCAGACTCCTGAAGAACCCGTGGTCAAACAGAACATGACGCAAGACGCTCTTGACCGCCCGGTGCAAGCCGTTTCTCCTGAGTACCCTGAAGAAGCTCTTTATGCCCACACGGTAAGTCGGCACCTCCACATCAACCGCACATGCCTCTGCGCCCCGAACAGCGAACAGCAGGGACATCACCGCCCGCTGGCCACAACCGATCTCAAGGATGCGTAGCCCGAACACTGGCCTGCCGGTAAGCCGCTTGAGAAGCTCAGCAAGGAACTCATAGCGCTGACGGCATATCTCGACTTCGCGGCCGGTGTACCTACGGTGGTTACGGTACATCTGCAGCGCATTCCGTACGGTCCGGAGCAGTGGAATCGCCTGTCCGGCCATTGCCCTGCGCTGAACACCATTTCCGTCCTGAACGTGGCTTCGCTTCGACTTGTTCACGTGAAGTAACGAGGCACTAGATGCCGTCGCGGCCGTTCCTACGCGTGGCCCTCCTCAAGAGCAGGTGGGATGCTTGATCGCGGCGCCCTCTTCCTGTATTGCCTGCACGTGAAGGACCGCAAGCAGCGGATCGCGAGACCGACGTTAACAAGAAAGTAGTACTGAAGAATGAGCAGCCCGCACTACCGCCCTCGTGACATGCAGACCAGCGGATCGTGGCGTATGCATCCGCCTGTAGCGACGACAGGGCGATGAAAACCGGGCGCGCAACATTGATCGCCGACCCAGCTAGCATCATCAACAGGAGGAAGGGAATCACCATCCGCAGGGCTTTATGGGAGAAGAAGATTCAAGCCTTCTCCCCATGTTCCGGCGGCAGCAGGTCCATGCAGCGCAGCAACACCTCGAGTTCTCCACTGCAGGTTCACGCCCCGAGACTTCCTTCGGGTCCCGCATGTGTCATGCATCAGCTGTGGGGATTCCGGAGTCAATTCGAGCCAACGTCCGCACACATGAAAACGCCCCTTGGCTTCGGGTGGCAAACCGTTCTGCAGAATGGTCTTCCCGAACCGCGACTCGAACCATAATAGGCAGATCATGGGGTCAGACTCTGTCCGCTCCCGCTTCGCTGCGAGCCGTACTCTCTTCGACTTTGTCGAGAACCTGGCGATACACAGCCACGTGCCTAGCCGCCGACTCCGCCCAGGTAAACTGCCGGGCCCGTGACAGTCCGCGGCGTCTCAACTCCGCTCTGAGTTCCGCGTTGCCGAGCACGGCCTTCAGGGCCTCAGTGAGGCTACCCGCGTCTGCCGGCGGCACAAGAACCGCTGCGTTGCCCGCCACTTCAGGAATGGACGATGACTCGGACGCAATCACGGGCACCCCGCACGCCATGGCCTCGAGCACGGGCAGGCCGAAACCCTCGTACTGGGAAGAAAAGGCAACCACTGACGCCTGGCCGTAGAGCCCCGGCAGCGATTCCTGCGGTACGAAGCCGAGGAACCTAACTCTCTCGCCCAGCCCAAGGCCCGACGCGAGGTCGCGGATCTCCCGAGCACCGAATCCGTCGCAGCCGGCAAGAACGACTGCGTCCGCAAACCCGGCCTCGATGACATTCGCGCCCGCCCTCAAGAGCGTATCTATGCCCTTCTTCACCTCCACAATCCCGACATGAAGTATGTAACGGTCAGGTAGCATGAACTGGGAACGCACGCTGCGAAGGTAGCTGTTCTCGTAGCCCTCCCGGAACTCGTCGCCTACGCCGTGGTGAATCACCACGACCTTTCCATCACAAACGTGTAGCAGATCAGTCAAATCCTTACGGGCCGAGTGGGACCCGGTGACTACCACATCAGCTCGCCTCAGAGCGAGTCGCACCTGTGCCTGCATGTAGTACCGGTACACTGGTCCGTACGCGTTCGGCAACTCGATGAATGACACATCGTGAACCGAACACACCACCTTGCAGGGGGGCCACAGCGGAATGACGGAATTGGTGCCGTGGAACAATGCGACTCCGTTCTGCTTGAGGTACCGCGGTACATGTGTGTTGAGCCACAACGGCGAGTAGAACCGGACGCAGGGCGTAGAATCGACATCGAATCGCCCAAGGACGACTTGTGTGCATCCCGCAGGCAACACTCCCTCCGGCAGCGGCCGATCTACCAGCAGCTGGAACTCAAGATCGGGCGCCAACATCGGCATCCGCTTGGCAAGCTCGAGAATGTAGTGACCAATCCCGGTCATGTGACGCACCGCCCGACGGGCGTCGAGGGCGATCTTACGTTGCGTCATGTCAGACGCAGGCTAAATCCGCGATGGTCGAACCGGCGAAGAGTCACTGAGGGCATTATACTGAAAGGCCATCGCGCGTCAACGTGGGGTGAGTCGCTCGGTCAGCGTCCGGTCAGGTCCGGTTCAATGGCCGGACACGCAGAGCAGGGAACTCCGCAGTAGCCTTCCCATCACCGAGTCTCTCGATCCAGTCGTGCAGCTCCTCTGTCACTCGCCTCAACTGTGCACAACACCCGGTCAAGGCAATCGGGATGCGGTAGGCCCGTGGACTCGTAGCCCGGCGAGCCGGGACCCCTGAGTCGTCGGCGACATCCCCGGCCGCAGTTGCGCTCCGCTTGCCATGCGTATTGCCGTCGCTATGATTCACCTCGGCATGAAACTTGTTCTGAACGCGGCCTACGACACGCGCCTCGGCGACGGCATTGCGCACTATATCCTCCGGATCGCGCCGGCCCTCGACCGTCTGTGTGAACTTACCGTCCTCACCCCGGACCCGGCCTCCTTCCCGCCCGGTTGCCGAACCCGGCGCATACCTCGCTGGACCAGTTCTCGCTCAGGACAACTGGTCTGGACCTTCTCGCTCCTGCACGGGTATCTCCCACGCAACTGCGACTGCGTCGTGTCTCCTACGCCTGTTGCCGCCCCCTGTCTGCCAATCCCAACCGTGGCGGTCGTACATGACATCACACCGTTGGTTCAGCGCCGGGCGCTGAACGCGAGGACGAAGTCCGCGTCCTGGGCATCGATCCAGACGATTCGATGGGCAGACGGCGTAGTCACGGATTCGGAACATACGCGCAACGACCTCATGCGCATGAACCTGCTGCCTGGACTGAGAATCGGAGTCGTGTACGCGGGGCCGGGTGTCGAGCCTGCCGAACACAACCGAGGATTCGGTCTCGACTTCCGCCCCTATATCCTCTATGTCGGTGCACATACCCTCCACAAGAACATCAGGCGTCTCATCGCAGCATTCGCTCGGGGCGGGCAAGCGAAGAACCACCGACTCGTCATGACCGGCTCTAGAGACGCAGGTCTGCTCGCACACACACAGACGGCGATCCGGCACTTTGGGGTTCGCGACCGCGTCACAGTCCTACCGGGCGGCCTCTCGGACGAACAGGTATCAGACCTGTACCGCAACTGCTCCGTATTCGTCTACCCCTCGCTGTACGAAGGATTCGGACTCCCAGTACTTGAGGCCATGGCGCACGGTGCGCCGGTTGCCTGCAGCCGCGCCTCAAGCCTACCGGAGGTCGGCGGAGACGCCGTGCTGTACTTCGACCCGCTCTCGGCCGACGACATCGCCGCCAAGATGCGTGAGATACTCAATTGCCGAGAGCTTGAGTTGGCGCTTCGGCGCCACGGCCTCGCCCGGGCACGGAAGTTCTCCTGGGACAAAGCCGCACTTGGAATCTACGAAGCTGCTTCGGCTGCCGTCAACCGGAAGCATACAAAGACGCTGAGTCGTGCTGGGGCGTGGCCTTAGGTGTGGACGTCAGCCTCCGCACGCACAGCGCCAATCCCAAGAGCATTCCGAGCAACATGAAAGCCCCGTGTTGCCACGTCAGTGCGTCCAGCAACCCGTGGACCGCATAGGCGATGATCCCCGCGGTCAGGCCGATAGCCAGGCCCCAACCTTCCGCCCTGCGGGAGCGCGTCAGAGAATCAAGCCGCGCCACAGCGCCGACAATCGCCCACAGCAGACCGACCAACCCGACCACGCCAAGATCAGCGAGGAACTCAAGAAAGATGTTGTGCGCATTGTAGCCGACGCCGATTGACATAGGGGCAGGGAAACCGTAGAACTGCTTCACGACCTTGAAATTCTCCATGCCCACGCCGAAGAGCCAGTTCGCGCTCGCCACTTTCCACGCGTAGTACCACAAGACAAAACGACCTGTCAGCGACGGGTCGTTCATGCTTGTCTCGCCGATGCGAGTGAACAGGACATGTCGGAATGACTCAAGCGACAGCAGTACGAGCACTCCGGCCGCCACGATGGCCGTCAGTCGGAACGAACGGACCCTGAGTACTATGTAGAGGAAAGCGATGCCGAAGCCAAGCCAAGCCCCGCGAGACCTCGTAAACAACAAGGCGGCGACGAACAAGACGATGAGCACGGCGAGCGCCAGCCTGACGCCGAACCTGCGTTCCTCCAGAGCCAACCCGATGAGCACGGCCGTGATGCCGGCAAGAACTGTGGCAAAAGCGTTCAGATTGGCTATGCCGAATGGTGTCACAATCACCTTGCCGCCCAGCGCACCTCCTTCACCGACCGCGCCCGGCAGGGCTGTCATGCTTATGACCGTCAAGAGCAGTGTAGCGGCCACGATGTAGAACAGCCGGGAAACCTGTTGCAGCGTCCGGGGAACAACTGCAAAGAAGTACGCGACCGCCAGCACCTCGAGGGCGAAGATGGTGAAAACCACAAGGTGCTTCGACCCCCACCCGTGAAGGGTAGCGTTCGCGGCAGCTGCGACCACCGAGATCGCGAGCAACAAGAAGGCGATCCGCTCCGACTTCGCGAGGCCGACGCGAATTCGTGTTTCGCCCTCGACGAACCGTGACAGGCGGAAGAAACCCAGCAACAGCACAATTCCGGGATAGAGTATGAATCGCTGATAAACATGAGGCAGAAGCTCCAAGCCGGCCAGCGGCAGCAGAGCGGCCAGGAAGACCAACAACATGTAGCTGTCTCGAGCAAGCACACCCAAGACCACGATCTGAACCGGGACCACAAGCAGAGCGAATCCGAGATCGGCCTGCCCGACGAGCAAAAACCCTGTGAACCCGGCCAGACAGACCAGCTCGACCCCAACCAGCCAGCCGAGTATCGCCGGCCGCGGGACTGAAGGCGTGCTCGATCGTTCAGCGTGCACTGCTACCTCCCAGCAGGACCCGAAGAGTCCTCAGGTCCTCGCCTCCGAGTCCACGCACTAGGAACAGCATCAGTACGTAGACGCTCAGGGCGGTAACAGCCGACCCAACGAACGACGTCCGTGCGACGAGGACCGCGGCGACCGTTGCCGGCACTAGTGCCAGTCCGGACTTTGCCACAGAAACGAACAGCGGAGCTACGTGGACTGGGTTCTCAGTCTGCAGCTGCCGGGCGGAAAGGTAGACAAGGCCTCCTGTTTCGGCCACCACGATTGCCAATGCCGCGCCCAATGCTCCCATCGCGGGAATCAACACCAGGTTCGCGAGAATGCTCACCGGCAGAGCCACGCCGGTCTGAATGGTGACGACCCGTGCCCGGTCGACCGACAGGAAGTAGTTGCTCAGCAGTGAATTCAGGCACGCGGCGGCAATCCACCAAACCAGCACGCGAAAAACCGGCACCGACGGAAGATAGGAACTGCCGAAGACCAACAGAATGGCTGGTCGAGCCAAGACCATACCCAGCACACCGATTGGCAACACCAGCATCAGCATGTACTTCAGGGCGAGTTCGGTCAGGCGAGTGAGCCGAATCGGGTCGGTAGCGAATAGACGTGACATCACCGGGTAGAGAGCACCTGAGAATGACCAGCCGACAAGACCCAGACCCATCGCCAGTCGAAAAGGAGCGCTGTAGATGCCGACCGCCGCATCACCGCTGAGCTTGGACAGGAGTGTCGAGCCGTTCCAGTAGTAGAACATGGCGAAAGCTGCGGCCATCCCGACCGGCAGAGCCTGCCGCAGCATCCTCTTCCATTCGCCGAGGTTGAAGCTGAAGCCGGGTCTCACGAACCCGATTGACACCGCGAGCCACGCGAATGCCGCCGAAACCAGCCCGGCGCCAGCATAGAGCAGCGCATAGCGCTCCGCGCTCGCTGGCCCGCGTGACAGGATGACCGCACCGGCAATGAGGACGAGCGTCTGCGAGATCCGGCTGAAGGCAGTGAACTCCATGCGCTCAAACCCCTGGAACACGAACCCGAGGTAGAGTGTGAAGGCGCTCTCAATGACAAAGAGGCTGCATATACCTACTACCCTGACCGTTGAAGCTGGGTAGCCGAGAAACCTCACCGACACGGCAATCAGCCCGATCACCAGAAGAGACGCGATTGCCTTGATGGAAACCGCATTGCGGACGTATCGCTGCGCCACAGTCCGGTCGCGGGCGATTTCCCGCGCAGTGACCGCGCCAAGGCCCAGGTCAGTGAAGACAGCCAGCATCGTCACAAACGCGAGCGCGAACGAAAGCACTCCAAACTGCTGAACACCGAGATGACGCGCTGCGATAAGGTAGAACACAAACATCATCAGCTTGTTTGCAGCGTCCGCGATTCCGAGGAATATCGTATTGCGTGCGACCCGCCGGACAATGCGGTCCGGTTGGTCTCGGTCCTCTCGGACCGCCGGCTTCATTGCGACTGGCGGCGGGATCCGGGCCTGAAGATCCTGCTCAAGGACGCCAAGAACTCACCACGCAGTCGCTGCCAGCCCTCAAATTCCTCCGGCCTTGCAGTCCGGATGTACCCGAAGTATTCGGAGAGGAACGCAAGAGCAATGCCGAGGAACAGGCTGAACAGGAACACGGCCGCGACCATGACTGCGCGTCGAGGGAAACTCCGTCGCTCAGGCGGCACGGCATAGTCCAGTACCGTCAACGTCGGCGCATCGCGGGCTTCGAGAACCCGCGCGTACTCATACTGCTGGTAGAGCGCAACGTAGGCTTCCTGTTGTATCTTGAAGTCCAAGTACCTGCGAGCGAACTGAGCGGCAACGACCGGCAGTTGCTCGAACGACACCCCGAAGCCGACACCGAAACCGTTCGCACCGCCGCCCCGCTCCAGCTTGCGCAACTCGTCGCGCGAAGCCGATATCTGCCGACGCAGGTTGTCGACGTACGGGTTATCATCACTTGCCCCGGACCTGGCAGCTTCGTACTCTGCCTCATGGAGGCTCAGTTCCGACTTCATCTTCGCGTAGGCATCTATGGCCGCCTTGGTTTCATCTTCTACGGAGGCCACTTTGTTGGCTTCCTGGAATGCCCTAAGCGATTCGCTCGCCGCCGCAAAACTCGTATCCACCTGGCCAAGACGCTTCTCGATGAAGACTCTCATGTTGTGGCCGCGGCTGATGTTGGAGTGTCGGAGAAAACTGTCGAGTTCGGCAACATACGCGTTCGCGACCTGCGCCGCCAGCCATCGCGTCTTGGCCTCTACGGCTATCCTCACAATCCCCTCATCGGAGGCAGCGAACTTCGCCATGCGCTTCAGTTGTCGAACCAGCTTCTCGGGCGATGGTTTTCGTATCCTGTAGTAGGTGGCAATGCTGCAGCGTTCGGCAACGTGCTGCATGACGGTCCGGCTACCGAGGATTCCTATCATCAGATCGGACGACGTCGTCGAACCGGTAAGTCCAGCTTTGAGCTTGCTCAGACCGCTACCGGCTCCTCCACCCAGAAGACTCGTGATTCCGAAAATGTCGCCCTCATCGCTCGGCGGCAGGAGCTGAGCAGTAGCAGTGTATCGCTGCGGGAGCACGAAACTGACGACTACCGCCAACGCGGTCACGATCAACGTGTTCCAGAAGACAAGACGGCGCCACTTCAGAATGACGCTGAGATACTTGACTAGTCTATTCACGCTGGAAGTCTAGGAAATCAAGGGGCAAAGTCAATTCGCTACGGACAGCCCAAGAACCGAGATCGGAATCCACCACCAAGACACCAAGTCACAAAGAGGGCCCGGATGGCATTGTCCTGCGTCTGCTTGGCGTCTTGGCAGTTGTATGTCGGTTTTCGGGGAACAGAAGGAACCGGCGAAGCGCGGTCATGATTCGAGCCGATGCACGGCCATCGCCAAACGGATTCCGGACGCGTGCCATCTTCCGGTAGGCAGCAGTGCTACGGAGCAGTCGCTCGGTCGTCGAGACGATTGCATCGGCGTCGGTGCCGACCAACTTCGCAGCTCCTGCTTCGACCGCCTCAGGCCTCTCGGTCACGTCCCGCATCACCAGCACCGGCTTGCCCAGCGCCGGTGCTTCTTCCTGTATTCCACCCGAATCGGTCAGAATCAGGTATGCACGCTTCATCAACCGAACGAAGGGCAGGTACTCGAGCGGCTCAATCAGGTGTATTCTCTGCGTTCCGCCCAAGATTGTGCGCACCGGCCCGCGCACGTTGGGATTGAGGTGTACCGGGTACACAACCTCTACGTCGGAGTTCCGCTCGACCAGCATACGCAGGGCATAACATATGCTCTCAAACCCCGGCCCGAAACTCTCTCGTCGGTGAGCAGTTACTAGAACCACGCGCTGTTCCGGCGCGATCTTGTCAAACACCGGAATGTGCCAGGCCACTTTGCTCCTGCGTATTGCCTTGAGCGCATCCACAACCGTATTGCCGGTCACGTGAATGTGGCCCCGCGGCACACCCTCCCGGAGCAGGTTTTCCTTTGCAGCTCGGGTCGGAGCGAAATGCTGGTCAGCAAGACTGCTGACAAGACGCCGGTTCATCTCCTCCGGGAAGGGTGAGTACTTGTCGCACGTCCTGAGTCCGGCCTCGACGTGTCCCACCGGGATTCGCTGATAGAACGCCGCCAGCGCCGCGGCGAGGGCGCTGGTCGTGTCACCTTGCACAATCACCATGTCCGGCCGGACCCTTCGCAGCACCCGTTCAACCCCACGAAGCACGCCCACAGTCACGTCAGCCAGCGACTGCCCGGGCCGCATCAGGTCAAGGTCGTGGTCAGGTCTGATGTCGAACGCGCGCAAGACCTGGTCCAACATGTGCCGGTGCTGAGCAGTCACGAGCACCACTGGCTCGAACTCCCTCGGATGTCTTGCCAGTTCCTGGATGACCGGCGCGAGCTTGATTGCCTCGGGTCTTGTGCCAAAGCAGAACATCACTCGCCTTTTCATCGAATGTCTATCCACAGATTGCGCAGATGGCACAGACCTCAGCCCTCGATTCGAGCCCATCAGTGCGCCTCTCCCCAACTCGAGCCCGCGCCGGTCTCGACCACGAGCGGCACGGTCAGGCTCCAGGCATTCTCCATCTCAGTTCGAATCACCTCACGCGCCTCCTCCAGCTTCGCCTTAGGGACCTCGAAGACCAACTCATCGTGCACCTGCAGTATCATGCCGACACCGAACCCGCCGCCGCTCAGTCGTTCCTCGAGACTGAGCATCGCATTCTTGATGATGTCCGCGGCCGAACCCTGAACCGGCGCATTGATGGCATACCGCTTGGTCGCCTCAGCCACGGCCCGGTTCGGGTCGGCGATACCGGGCGTCGGCCTGACCCGTCCGGAGATGGTACACACGTAGCCGCTCTGCTTCGCCTGCTCGATGGTCTGGTCCCGCCACTTCGCCACGCCTGCGAACCTCGCCATGTACTCATCAAGAAACGCCCGCGCCTGCTCAATCGGTATGTCGGCCCGCGACGACAGCCCGTAGTCACCCATGCCGTAGACCAGGCCGTAGTTCACGACCTTGGCCAGACGCCGGTCCTCGGGTTTGACGTCCGCGATGTCCTTCCGCAGGATCGCGGCCGCAGTCCGGGCGTGAATATCCTCCCCCCGCCTGAACGCCTCAGCCAGTTCCTCGTCGCTGGACAGATGGGCCAACACCCGCAGCTCGATCTGCGAGTAGTCGGCCGAAACCAGCACGTTGCCGGGCTCGGCGACAAACGCGCTGCGTATCCGTTTGCCCAGCTCGGTCCTTATCGGGATGTTCTGAAGGTTCGGGTCGGACGACGACAGGCGACCGGTGGCGGTCCCGGTCTGATTGAATGTCGCATGCACACGGTGCGTCTTCTCACGCGCGGCTAGACGCAACGGCTCAAGGTAAGTATTGCACAGCTTGGTCAGCTCACGAAACCTCAGCACCTTCCGCACAACCTCGTTCTTCGGCGCCAGCTCATTCAAGACGTCCGCGCTGGTCGAATAGCCGGTCTTGGTCCGTTTCCCGTGCGCCAGCCTAAGTTCCTCGAACAGCACGCTGCCGAGCTGCTTCGGCGAGCCGATGTTGAACTCGTGCCCGGCCAGTTGGTACACCTGCCGCTCAATCGCCTTCAGGTCCTGCACCAATTGCGCCTCAAGCCGGCTCAGCCCGCTGAGGTCAACCTTGATGCCCCGTTCTTCCATCACGGCCAGGACCGGCACCAGCGGCATCTCGAGTTCTGTTGTCACTCTGCCGAGCCCCATGGCCAGCAACTGCGGCTCAAGCGCGCCGAACACGGTCAGTGCATGGGCTGCACGCGCCTGGCTCGAAAGCAGAGGAACGCGGTTGCCGAGTACCTGCAGGGTAACCTCCTCGGGCGTGAACGTCCGGCGGTTCGGGTCGCAAAGCCACGCCCCGACCCCGACATCGAACAAAGGCCCGGCCACATCCAGCCCGGCCTGGTGCACGGCCTTCACCTGTTCCTTCAGGTCGAATCCGACCTTGAGCAAGCCGTCATCCGAGAACAGCTCCTTCTGTGTATCCAAATCCTGCACCAACGCAACCGCGCCCGGTTCGGTACTCACCCACAACCCGCAACCCGGCTCAAGACAAAGACCGACCCTTTCCAACTTCTTCAAGCTGTTCAGGTCCAGATTATCTTGTCTCTCCGCCCTGACCTCGACGTGCGGCGCGACTTCGGCCTCCAGTCCGCGGAATTCCATCTCGGTGAAAAGAGCCTGCAGCGCCGCCGCATCTGGCGCTCTCAGCTTCAAGCCATCGAGATCGGCCGGCACATCCACGTTGGCCCTGACCTCAGCCAGTTCCCGGCTCAGCCGTGCAATGTCCGCATGCTCACGCACCCGCTCGTCCTGCGCCAGCGCCGCCTCGAACGAACCCCAGCGAGCAAGTATCTCCTTTGCCCGTTTGGGTCCGACACCAGGCACTCCCGGTATGTTGTCAATGTCATCCCCACTCAATGCCAGCAGGTCCGGCACCAGTCCCGGACTCACACCCAGCTTCTCCCTCACATGCTCCGGGCCATACCGCTTCTCCTTCCACGGATCGTACACGGTCACGCCATCGCCAACGAGCTGGAGCAGATCCTTGTCCGAGGTGGCAATCGTCACGCTCAACCCCGGCCCTTCGAATCTCCGCGCCAGAGTTGCCAGCACGTCATCCGCCTCCACCCCGGAAACCTCGAAACTCGCGATCCCCCAAGCGCGTACCATCTCCTTCACAACCGGCATCTGGGGCGGCAGCTCCTCAGGCGCGGGCGGCCGCTGCATCTTGTACTCGCTGAACTTCTCATCCCGGAACGTCCGCCCCGGCGCGTCATACACGACCGCGCAGTAGTCCGGCTTCAGGCCCTTGAGCAGCTTCTTCAAGGTCTGGGCGAACCCGTACACGGCGGAAGTGTTGAACCCCTTGGAATTACGGAGCGGATTGCGGATAAACGCGAAGAAACTCCGGTAGATAACAGAATGACCATCAATCAGCAGCAGGCGCTTCACGAACGGAGACGAAGCTCTTCGATCGGATGGTATGCCGTCGGCCGGTCATAGACCTTCAACAGGTGCTTGTTGGTTATCTTGGTGAGGGGCAGCGACGGCGCGCCGAGCCCGCCGGCCAGGACCACGCCTTTCATCTGGCTAAGTATATCCGTGCTCCCATTCTGGTCAAACATAGCGACCTCTTTGACGCCGTCCCGCTCAAAGTACTGTCGGCCACCCGGCCAAAGCGCGAGCTGGCATCTTGAATCACGGTGATACCCGTCTTGTCACATGGCCGACCTTCGGAGCTATCAGAGCTACCAGCGCTGCGATTGACATCGTCGCCGCCGCGGCTAGGCTGTCGCGTGCCGAGATGGACTCGCGCGGCCGTCGTGGCCTTGGCCGGATTGGTCGTTCTGAGCGGTGCGGTCTATTCGCTCCGACTCGGTAGCGCCCTCCGTTTCGTAGACGAGAGAGATTACTACGCCATCGCCCAGAACCTAGTTCACGGGCGCGGGTACTCCTTGAACGGTGTGACGGCAACCGCATTCCGGCCGCCGGGTTATCCGCTTTTCCTCACCCTGTTCATCGCGCTTGGCGCCAACGTAGTCATCCTCAGGATCCTGAACTTCGTCATCCTGGCGGCAAGCATGCTCCTCCTGTATCGGTTCGTGCACGGACGCAGCGACTGGATCGGTGCAGCCGCAGCACCCGTCTTGTGCGCAGGCTACATGGTCCTCTTCTACACCGCGGGGACGCTCTACCCTCAAACGCTAGCTGGACTGCTGCTCGTCATCGCGATGAGCGTGCTTGCGAGCAACAAGCTAGGCTGGCTCTCTTCAGGCTTGCTTCTGGGACTACTGTTCGGAATGCTTGTCCTCTCGGTGATTCACTTCTTCTTCTCGCTCGCCGTGGTCGCGATCTGGATACTTGTCGCAAGGACCGAGTGGCGTCGGGGTGCACGGCTGGGCTCGGTCGCCGTGATGGCGACTATTGCGGCACTGATTGTGGGGATTTGGGTACTGCGCAACGAACGCGCACTTGGCGCACCGGTCCTTACCACGAACGCCGGCATCACGTTGCTGCACGGAAACTCCGAGAAGGCCGGTTGGAACTCCGGTGCGAGCACGGACATCTCAGCATACGTGCCCGGGGACTCGGGGCTGAACGAGGTAGAGCTCGATGCTTACTATCGCGGGCAGGCCTTCAACTTCATCCGGCACAACAAAGGGCGGGCAATCCGCCTATATGCCCTCAAGGTGCTCAACTGGTTCAACTACCGCAACGACCTGGCGCAGAAATCAGAGTCGTCCCGCGCCAGAGACATCCTGATGCTCGTCACATACGGCCCGCTGCTCCTGCTGTTCACCGCCCGGCTGCTGCTCGCCCGCCGGCTGCGTCCATCGCGTCTGGAAGTCCTGCTCATTGTCCTATACATAGCGAATGCCTTTGCCTACGCGGTTTGGCACACACGCATCCGCTACCGACTGCCCTACGACCTGCTGCTGATTGCCGTGGTCGCAATGTTCATAGGCACTCTTGCCGCCGCCCGGCGACGTACGACTCAGACCGCTGGCTAGCTGCGCCGGTTGCTTGACGCTGCGACCGGCCCGCGCGCCGTGACCGAGCGTAAACCGCAAGCCGTGAGTGAACACCCAGCGCATTTGACAAGCCCGGCCAGGTTCTCCATAATCATGCATGGAACCCGCACCCTCGGCCGTAACGGAGGTGAAGTCGAGTCGGTCTACCACAGCAGGTCTTTGTTGTGGCCTCCTGCGTCGGCCCAACACGTGAAACCACGGTCCATCTGGATTCCACGCAATGTCTGACACTCCTGGTACTGCAGGCAAGTACGACCGGCTCTACATGGTTGCGCTCGTCCTGGTGCTGGTCGGTTCGCTGGCGGTCACGGTGTTTGCCGTAAGACTCAGGGAAGACAAGCGCATCATCATCGGCGACGCCAACGGCTACTACGCATGGGCTCGGTCGGTGTTGCTTGACCACGACATCGACTTCCGTAACGACTATCAACTCCTATTCCCGCCCGTCCAGATGCCGAGCGAGGCAAAGGTCCTCACGCCTCGGGGCCTCGTGGTAAACAAGTACCCGGTAGGCGTCGCAATCCTCGAGGTGCCCGGTCTCCTGGTGGGACATGCAGTGGCGACTCTGGCAGGGTATCCCGCAGACGGTGCCTCGCTGCCATACCAGATATCTGTCATCTGGTCGATGATACTGTACTGCGTCGCGTCGTTCTACCTTCTGTATCTCGCATTGGTGAACTTCGGCGTTGACCGACGTTGGGCTGCCGGCTTCTGCATAATCGCCCTCGTAGGTACAAATCTCGCCCACTACGTTGTGGATGCCGGGATGTCGCATGCCGCCGGCGTAACGGTGACGAACACGCTGCTGTTCATAATCAGCCGTCTCCCAAGGAGCGAGCGGCGCGTCCCGGGTTTGCTAGATCTGGTAATGGGCGTCCTCGTCGGTCTTCTCTTCCTGATCCGCAACACCAACATCCTGCTGCTGCCGTTCCTTGTCGTTCTGGCCTGGCGCCAACGCAGGTGGCAAGCTGCCGAGGTGCTTACAGCCTTGGCAGGTGCACTGGGCGTCGCAGCGATTCAGCCTGTCACTCTCTATCTGCTGTGGGGACAGTGGCGAATCAGCACGTACCCGTCCGAGCATTTCAGTGCCGGTCTGAGGGGTGTCGTTGGCACCCTCTTTTCGCATCGCCACGGGTTGTTCGTATACAGCCCGTGGTATGCGGCCCTGCTTCTCTTGACGGGTCGCGCCGTTTTCCGACTGAAAGCGTGGTTCGGTGTGGCAACCGCTGCGGTCGGGTCATTTGCACTCTTTGTCGTCGCTAATGGAACCTGGTGGTGCTGGTGGTTTGGACACTCCTTCGGCAATCGGGCGTTCATAGAGACTCTGCCCGTCCTCTCGTTGGTCGCAGGCCTACAGGTGTCACAGAACGGCATGACGCGTAGACGCAGCGCCTTCCTAGTGGCTCTGATGTGCGCTGTGGCCGCGCTGAACTTCTATTTGTGGGCCGGGTACTTGATCAGTGCCTACCCTCGCGACGGCAGTAACAGCGTTGCTCAAGCGTATCTCTGGCTGCTACACAGGAACGGACGCTGATGGTTGTCGGGCATTTCGGGGATGGGATAGTGGCCCGGCGGCCTGACGGCGAGGGCCGGAAGCCTAGCTTCGTTGCACGAACCGACTGTCGCTACGCTCATGCCAGGATGAGAAGTACAGGATTGCAGCGGCTGATTGTCGTCGCGCTGTTCATCGGCAGCCTTGCCGCCGTCCGACGACCTTCGATCCAGACCGCCAGCTAGCGTGCATGGCATTCGTGGCTGCGGTATTCGGCCGTGAGCTGGAGTTCAAGGCGCATCGATCCGCGCTGGTGTCGCTGTCCCACATGCAACCGAGAGTTCGGGCGAGTTGGCTCTGAGTGCGTCATCTTGATGACTCGTAGGGGACGAAAGGAAGCCGGCGGATGAGGGGTATGGCCATATTCCTGGCGATTGCAGGTGCGGCATCCGCGTACGTGGTCGGATACCATATTGATCCTGTTAGAGTGCAATGGTCCGGATGGGCAGGACGTAGGGACACCCTGTCGCAGTCGCTCACGTGCAACTTCGACTCTCTCGCATACGTCGAGCTATTCGCGGGCGAACTCGGCGACAGCAGTCAGTACGTTGTAACCGTGTTCGACGATGGAAAGGAGTTGACGCGAAGCAGTGGAATGCAGACGCGGAACCATGTCTGGGTGAAGTTTGAGAACTGGAACACGCGTGTTGCATACGCCAAAGGCAAGAAGTATGAGTTCCGGTTCACCCGCAGCGGTGGGGACAGAATTCAGTACTACTACGACAGCTTGGACCCCTACCATTACGGCGGGATGACAGACCCGAACCGTCAGGCGATACCTATCACCTTTGACCTGGCGATGCGGGTCCACGGGCGGATGAAGGCGTTGGATTCGACGTGGTGGGGCTACCAAACGTGGGCGTTTGGTGATACGATCGAGTTGAACGAGCGGGGCGTACCCGCCAAGGCGGAGAGTGCCGGAGTCGGCATGGCTCGCATCCAGCTTCTGTGGTCGAGCATCTGGCCCGTGAAGGACGGTGCCTTCTACTTCAGCAGCAGTCACAGGGAAGTTGCGTACGCGAGGGGGGCCCTGGGCTGCAAGGTCGTTGGACTGCTTGACTACTCGGCTACGTGGGCGAGCTCCAGGGTCGACGGGTCCATTTTCTGCCCGCCGATCAACCTGGACAAGCCGGCAACGGACCAAGAAAACTACTGGTTCCGCTACGTCCAAGGCGTGGTCGCGTACTTCGACAGCATCGACCCGAACACAATCAACGTCTGGGAGATATGGAACGAAGCTAACGACACGGTCTCGTTTTGGAAGGTCCCCGACACCTATTACGCGATAGGCAGCGACACGGTACGTGACATGAGCGCACTGTATGCGCGACTCTGCGTCATTGCCGAGAGCGCGGTCAGGTCAGTCGCGCCCGAAGACACAGTCCTTGTCGGGTCACTGGTCCGCCCGCAGCCGAACGTAGAGCCCCCACGGATGGACCCCGCCGAGATGCTAAGCTACTGCTACCATTACGGCCAAGGCGCGGGCTGGGACGGCGTTTCTGCACACTACTACTCCGACGTGGGATTCGTACCGGCTGGGTTCGAAGCGTACGCCGAGAGGCTGCGAACTGTTATGAGAAATAACGGCGACTACGGTGGGTTATGGCTGACCGAGACCGGATGGCCGGTGGACGACGAGACCTCTGAACCCGCGAGATATCTGTGCAAAGCGTTCACCACGGCCGCGGGCACGGGTGCGCTCGCGCAGGGTGGATATGACCGCATCTGCTATTTTGCGTTCCGGGACGAGTTCCCCGGCTTTGGAGTGCTCGACCATGATGACAACCCCCGGCCAGCTTTCTACGCAGCCTGTCAGACAGCCCGCGCTCTTACCGGCAAGCGGTTCAACGGCAGGGCGATGACAGGCGAGACGGATACGGACTCGCTTGTGCGGATGTACGAGTTCGAGGACCCGACGACGCTCAAACGGACGTGGGTGTGCTGGAAGGATGACGACACCAAGCGAGACGTCAGCGTGAGGCTGCCGGTGCGAACGAACAGTATAGCCGCCGAGTCGCTGGCCTACAGCAGGACACCTCCGGCGTTCTCGCCGACGGTCACGAACGACGGCTGGCTGTCCTTGAGCCTGAACTCGCGGCCGGTGCTCATCAGCGAGAAGACCGCTCCGCAGCGTCCGAACCTGAGAGTAGACAGCGTGCGATTCGTGCGGGCTCGCAGTGTTGTCCGGGCATGGGTCACAAACCATGGCACTCGTGCCACACCGGTCCGGTCAGGATCACGGATGCCGTATCCGACGTGGGCTGTACTCAGGGCGAATGGTGATTCCTTGACCCAGCAGGTCCGGACGACCTCGGTGGCGGTAAACCAGCAGGCTGAGTTCACATTTGACCTCGATCAGTCCAGGTTGCCCGACACCGTGCTCTTCAGCGTGACTGTCAACCCGAGCCAGACCTACGTCGAACTGGGGACCGACGACAACACCGGTCACACGCTAGTAGTCAAACCCTAGTCTCTCCCTGCACAATCTGGCTTTGTGGTTCGTCTTGGCGCAGAACCGCCAGAAGTAGCCGCGACTGACTCCTCGGAATCGGGCTGAAATGCCTCCAACCAACGGCGATTCGGGCCCGCGGCAGATTCCGAAGAACTCAGACGACCTCTAGTCGACCTAAGTAGCTGACAGAGTTTCCATTAGGCGGGGTCTGATCCGTCCAGACTGACATTCCTGAAGCCGCTCTGGGAACCGTCCCCGGGACGGTTCCCATGGTGGTCTAGGAGGCCATCGCCAAGGCCGCTTTCGGGCTAGTGCTGCTCCAATTAAGTTATGATGGGTAGAGTCGCCTAAGTTTTGTACGCGCTTCGGCGGTCGTGAACTGCCATTTCACCTTGATGTGAGCCGC
>Ga0208046_1000007_pt1 | contig 41232 bp, 40 predicted proteins | sample PL_2010_300m_FD_184161 | JGI IMG/M metagenome (GOLD analysis project Ga0208046, IMG submission 184161) | Freshwater microbial communities from Powell Lake, British Columbia, Canada to study Microbial Dark Matter (Phase II) - PL_2010_300m... | ecosystem: Environmental > Aquatic > Freshwater >... | reverse complement strand
CCGGAGAATTGCGCTCCTTTTCACGGGTAGGGGGTCGGCGTGAGTATAACTTAGTGAAGGGGCTTGAATGCGTTCAGGCCTCACCATTCCGAATGGTCCTATCCATGCGGGATAGCCCGCAATTGGGAAGGAGGGTCTATGATAGACCCAACGAAGAGGATCGCCAACTGGAACGTGAAGTACAACACCGAGCGTATCAAGGCGACTCTCGACGAGAAACGGCCGGCAATGCTGGCCAACGTCACCGCAGTATTTCCGATGACCACGGCGATGGAGCTGCAGGTCAAGCAGGTCTGCGATGGAACCGGAGTACCGACCATCCAGTACCCGTTCTACCTCTGCTTCGGCCGGGAGATCTGGGCGCTCACGCGCAAGGAAATCTCCGGTGAGTCGCTCGCGCAAGAAACCGCAATCCTGGTCGCGAAGTGGGTGGCGCGGGGCCTCACGCAGTCCGTACTGCAGGCCGTCCGCACCGACGTGTTCAACGTCGCCGCGCCGATAGCTCCGTAACGGGGAAGGAGCGCGGTCGGCGGACAAGCTGCAATCCGCCGGCGCGTTGCTGGAAAAGCACGTCCTGGACCGGTTGCTGGTCCGCTGCCGGCCAGCTATCGCTGGCCAGCCGCCCGCCGGAGGCTGGCAAGCAGGAGAAGAACAAGGACCGGCGCCGTGAGCAGGCAGTTGGGATTGTATTCCAACGCCTGGCCGACCGAGCCGTGGAAGAGGCAGACCAGCGCGCGCAGGCTGCCGCAGCCCGGGCAGAACCCGAAGATGTGCCGGTTCAGGCAGACCGACGGCAGCCGCTCAACGAACGACGGCGGCACTGCCGCGAGGATGGCGATTGCCGCGCCGAGCAGCAGCGCCCGGACTCCGTACCGCCGCCGCGCCGCTATTGCTTCTTCCGCAACGGCCTCCCCTTGGCGTCTTTCAGGCTGTCGGTGGCAATCATGATGACGTCTACCAGCCACCAGATTCCGCACCCGCCTCCGGTCAGCAGTTTCAGAACCCCGAGCCCGATGTATCCCATGTAGAACCGGTCCACGCCGAGCTGGCCGAGGAATATCGACAGCAGCAGGGCGACCAGCCAGTCCTTGCTGTCGTCAACGACCGGCGCGGTCGAGACCGGCTGCGGGGCCGGGTCCGCGCCGCAGGCCGGGCAGGATTTCGCGCCTTCCGGAACTTCTTTGCCGCACTTCGTGCAGTTCATTTGTGCTCCCTTCGGTTGGCCGATTCTAAGGCAGGCAAGGAAGACGGTCAAGCCAATGGAAGCCCGGAATTGTCGTAACCTGGCGGCCAGCCCCTGACTCCAAATTGAAAGCCCCCTCCGACCCGGGGTCGGGTGGATTTCACGGTTCCGCCTCTAACCGGGCCCAAAAACAGTTGTTGACAACTGGAGGAACATTAGTAGTCTTTAATTACTAATGGTTGTTACAAACAACGAACTCAAGGACTAGAAGATGAAAGAAAGTGTGGTTGACCATCTGAGCGAGCTTGGCTTCTCGGGCGCCGAGGCGGCCGTATACGTTGCCCTGCTGCAGGAGCCGAAGGCTACCGGGTACCGGATTGCGCGACTCGCGGGCAAGCCGGTGCCGAATACCTATAAGGCGCTGGACGCCCTGCACAAGAAGGGCGCGATTATCGTGGATGAGAGCGGCCGGGGCCGAACCTATACCGCTTTGCCGGTCAGTGAATTCTTCGAGGGGATGAAACGGCGGCTGGACACGATGCGCGGCCACCTGGAGGAGGAGTTGAAGGGGCTGACCACGGGCGCGGTCGAGGGCGGTATATACCAACTGACCACGCCGGACCAGGTCTACGGTCGGGCCAAGACGATGTTGCGCGAAGCCAAGGGCGTCGCCCTGGTGGACATCTTCCCAAGGCCGCTTGCGCACCTGCGGGGCGACCTAGAGGCGGCGGCGAAGCGGGGCCTGAAGATATGGATGATGGTTTATGAACCGGGCGAGGTGAAGGGCTGCGAGGTAATTGCGCCGAAGAAGTCGTCGATGCAACTCGCGATCTGGAAGGCCGACTGGATGAACGTCGTCGTGGACAGCAAGGAGGCGCTGTACTCGCTGCTGAAGAAGGACGGGGCCGCGGTGGAACGGGCGGTGTGGATTAAGGACCCGTACCTGGCGATGCAGGCGTTCAGCGGGGCCTTCCACGAGTTCGCCTTTGACCGGGCCGGGCAGCTGATCTGGTCCGGCAAGTCAAAGGACGAGATTGCGACCGAGGTGAGGAAATTCAGCCGCCGGTACGTTACCGACGACAGTTTCTATGAGGTTATGCGGCCGTGGCTGAACATCGAGAAGATACGCGAATTGCGGCGCAAGGCCGACCGCGAGGACGCGGCGCGCCAGCGTCGCGCAGGCAAAGGTGATGGCAAGGAGAAGAAATGAAGACAATCCTGGCGGTGGCGCTTATCGTGGTGCTGGTTGCCGCTGCGGCCTGGGCCCTGACCAGTTCGAAGCCGGCCGGTTCACCTTACACGGTCGAGGTCCGTGACGTAGCCGGCGTATCGACGCTTACGGTGGTTCCTGAGGTCGTGGCGTCCGTACCTGGGAACTATGCAATGCCCGAGGTTGTCGCCCGGGCGAACCTGATGCCCGAAATCGTGGTGCGCGCGCCGGCGGTGCCCGAAGTCGCGGCCGTACCCGTGATGGGCTCTGAGGCAGTGAACTAGCAGGTCCGGACAAGTGGAGGTCAAGATGAAAGAGACTCTGACATTGACGGCAGTAGCGCTTGCGCTGCTCGCGTGCGGTTCGCAGCCGGGGCCGGCAACAGCGGGCCGGACCGAAGTCCCGCCCATCGCACTCAGCCTGTTACAACCGGCATATCCGGAGGAAGCGCGCAAGGCCGGTGCCGAGGGCACCGCGATGGTGGAGGTAACGGTCGGTGCCGACGGCGCGGTGCTCGGGTGCAGTCTGGCGGTGAGTTCAGGCAACACCCTTCTCGACGATGCGGCGGTGGGCGCGGCCCAGAGTTCCAAGTTCGGGCCCGGCACAATCGACGGCAAGCCCGTCGAGATGAAGGTCAAGGTGCCGTTCCGGTTCAAGCTCGGCGACAAGGCCGAAGAGCAGCGGGGAGAGGAATTGGGCGGTTCGTCCTGGGCCAGCCGGCACGAACCGGCATTCCCGGCGAGGGAGGTCTGATGGACGCGACCGGCAAACCGTATCCGGTCAGCTTCACGGTTGAGTACCCGGAGGGGCCACGCAAGCGTCTGTCCGTCTTCTTCCGCCCGGTGTTGTTCGTGCCGATAGCGGTGATACTCATCCTGCTCGTCGGCACTGGCTCCGAGTACGGCTTGGAGGAGGCAGGTCGAGGTCTCGCATGGTCGACAGCCGGTTTTGCCGTCGCGCCGGCGGTGTTGATGATTCTCTTCCGACGCAAGTACCCGCGCTGGTGGTTCGACTGGAACCTCAGCCTCGCCCGGTTCTGCCTGAGGGTGGGCGCGTACTTCGCCGTGTTGCGCGACGAGTACCCCTCAACCGACGAAGAACAGACGGTCCACCTGGAGGTTCCCTATCCGGACGCGAAGACCGAACTCAACCGCTGGCTGCCGCTCGTCAAGTGGTTGCTCGTCATCCCCCACCTGGTCGTACTCGCGTTCGTCGACGTCGCCGCGTACTTCTGCTTCATCATCGCCTGGTTCGCGATTCTCTTCACGGGTCGGTACCCGCGCACCCTGTTCGACTTCGTGGTCGGGGTGAAGCGCTGGCAGATGCGGGTAGTCTGGTACGCGGTGCTGCTATCGACCGACCGCTACCCGCCTTTCAGCCTCAAGGCTTGAGGCGGCGTTGGCGGCTCTTGAGGAGGCAACGATGAGACACTGGGCAACGATGATGGTTCTGCTGGCGGTGGCGGGCACGGCCCTTGCCAATGCGCCGGAACCGCGGCAGAAGGTGCTTGTGCAGTTCAGCATTGGTACCGGCACAACGCTGGTCGGGTTCAAGGTCGCCCGGCGCGCGTTGCCGGCAAGCGACGAATCCGGCTCCGCGCCCGGCCGCTTCTGCCTGAGGCTGCCGCTTAACTGCGCGCTGGTGATGGAAAGCGCGACGGCGGACGGGGCTGGCGTAGTGGTGCGGCCACAGTTCGGGCCGATTGCGTTTGAGGTTGCGGTCGGCCCGGCGCGCCCGAGCGGATCCTGAGCGAGTACCGGCACGAGAGAATTCTCCTTGGAGCGGGCGGTGCCGAACTCTCTGTCTGGCGTTTCTCCTCTCACGGACGCCGCCAGGGACGCGCTCAGTAGCCCGGCACCGTCCGGCCGGTATTAGCCGGTAGTAAGACTGGGAATCGAGCCGGGCCGAGTGGGCCCGGCTCAGTCGTTAGAAATCGTGGATGAAGACGAAGTAGCCCACGCAGATGCCGGCGGCGTCAGCCACTAGGTCCTTCCACGAAAAGTGTTTCCCCGGTCCAGCCAAATCGTAGAATTCCTTGGAGACGCCCAGGGTGAACGTGCCGCCAAGGGCAAGAGTCGCAGGCCAGGGCTTCGACAGCACGACGCGGTCGGTGCTGAACTGGTATGCGGCACCGACGGTAACGAAGCTGGCCGTGAAGTGCCAGAACTTGTCCATTGCGAACCAGCGGTCAGGCTGGCCGCTGCGGCCCCCGTCGGACAGCGCGCTGTGGAGTGAGACTTGCTCGACGTTGATGGGCCTAGGCGCGTTGTCGAGCGAATCGGGTCGCGCTGAAAGGGGCGGTTGGCCGAGGACTGCGAGAATGAGAAGCAGGCCCATCGCCGGTTGGCGTCAGCGACCTAGAACGGTGCGGATGAACCGGTCGCCGCGGAGCTGGCCGAGCGCGCCCGCAGCACAGGCAGTCTCGTCGTAGGTCTGGACTGAGTCAGGCTCGAGGTTAGGGTTGAGGATGGCGACCGGGACCGGGCCGTGGACGTGGTTGCCCTTCGCGACCGGTGTGAGGTGGTCGGGCAGGACCGCGACCGTGGTTTCGATTCCCTTGTCCTCGATGCCCTTCATGACCCGCGTGACAAGACGCGAGTCGAGGTACTCGATTGCGAGAATCTTCTGCTTTACGTCCCGGGCGTGGCCGGCTTCGTCCGACGCCTCGACGTGCACGTAGACGAAGTCGTGGTCCTCGAGGGCCTTGAGACACGCATCTGCCTTGCCCTCGTAGTTGGTATCAATCAAACCGGTCGCGCCCGGTACGTCAATCACGTCGAGCCCGGCATAGACGCCAAGGCCCTTTATCAGGTCGACGGCGGAGATGACCGCGCCGGTGATGCCGTATTGCTCTTTCAGTGTCTTCATCTTCGGCTTGCGGCCCTGGGACCAGAACCAGATTGAGTTGGCCGAGTCCTTGCCCGCCTGAACCCGCGCCTGGTTGACTGAGTGCTCGGGCAGCAGGTTCCACGAACAGCGAATCATGTCGTTCATCCGGTCAACGATGGGCTTGGCCTCGTCGGACTTCGGGACAATCATCAGGTCCTCGATTTTCTCGCCGACGTTGTCGTGAGGCGGGAAGCACTCGAAGTCGGTCGAGCCCTGGTCGAGTACCATCAGGTGGCGGTAGGAGATGCCCGGAAAGAAATGGACGTCCTCGCCGCCGATGTAGCGGTCGACATGCCGGATGAGCTTGTGCGCCTCCGGAGTTGATATGTGTCCGGCCGAGTGGTTCTTGATGCGGCCGTCGGCAATACAGATGAGGTTGCACCGCATCGCAATGTCGGTGTCGTTCAACTTCACGCCCATCGAGGCGGCCTCGATGACCCCGCGTCCCTGGTAGCATTCGTGCGGGTCATACCCGAGCACGGTCAGGTTGGCGACCTCGGAGCCCGGCGGCATGTCGTCATCAACCGTTACGAACGAGCCACAGCGGCCGAGGCGGGCGATGCGGTCGATGGCGGGCTTGCTCGCCACCTGCAGCGGTGTCTTGTTGCCGAGGTCGGGGACGGGGATATCGGCCGCACCGTCGGCCAGAAAGACGATGTACTTCACGCCCGGCTCGGGTCAGCGCTTCCTGCCGCCCGGCTCAACGTAGGCAAGGACCAGCCGCACGGTCGCGGCCAGCGCCTTGCGGTGGGTCCTTTCGAGGTTGTGAGATGCGTTGATGCCCGGCCCGAACAATCCGGTGACGGCATCAAGCCCGGCTCGTACGGCAACTGCTGCGTCCGAGCCGTAGAATGGGTAGATGTCGACCTTGTGTGGTATCTTCTGCGACCGGCACAGCTTCAGCAACCGCTGTCTAAGGGCGTAGTCAAACGGCCCGGTCGAGTCTTTGGCGCAGATGCAGACCGAGTACTCGTCCGACTCCTGTCCCTTGCCGACCGCCCCCATGTCGACGGCAACCAACTCGCCGACTTCCGGTGGGATGCCGGCCGAGGCACCGAACCCGACCTCTTCCGAGGTGCTGAAGAGGAAGTGCGTGGTCCGGCGGGGCCGCGAACCGAACTCGGCCAAGGCCTTGAGCGCGCCGAGCAGGCAGGCAACGCCGGCCTTGTCATCGAGGTGGCGGGTCTTGATGAACCCGGTGTCGGTCACCTCGCAACGCGGGTCGAAATGGACGTAGTCGCCGACCGCGACGCCGAGCTTGGCGACCTCCTTCTCGTTCCGCACCTCGGCGTCGAACCTGATTCTCATGTTCTCGAATTCCCGCTTGGTGTCGGCGATCTTCTTGCTGACGTGTGCGGACGGCTCATCGAACAGGATGGTGCCGCGGAATAGCTTCCCTGAGCCGGTCTCGACCGTGACGTATTCGCCCTCGACCGTCACCAGCGCGTAGCCGCCGACCGCCGTGAACAGCAGCGTACCGTCCTCACCAAGTTCCTTCACCATCGCGCCCAAGGTGTCGACATGGGCGGTCAGCGCCCGGTGCGGACCGGGTTCCCGGCCCTCAAGCGTCACCAACAGCGCACCGCGCCCGGTGCGCCGGTGTCCTATGCCTGTCTTGGCCAGCTCCTGTTCGACGTAGCTGATGGCTTCATCAGTGTGGCCGGCCAGGCTCGGCGTCTTCACCAGCCGCACGACCTGTTCAACGATGTAGTCGGTCAGGCGGTCGTCAATACGCATCGTTCATTTCGCCGGGAACTGCCGCGCGAGGCACTCCTTGAACCACTCGTAGTCGTTCGGACCCTTCTCGTAGTGCTCGGGCTTGGCGTCGAGGCCTTCGAGCGAGGGGGGCAGTGGCGGGTCAACGCCGAGCAGCCGCTGGATTTCTTCAGGGAACTTCGCCGGGTGCGCGGTCTCGATAGAAATGGCAAGAGGAGAGGAATCGAGGGGTCGAGGATTCAAGGATTCAAGGTAACGGACCAGGCCGGCCCAGCCGACCGCGCCGTGCGGTTCGAGCATCGTCTTGTACTTGCGCCAGGCGTCCTTGATTGCCTGCCGGGTTCCCTCGTCATCAATGCTCACCGAGTAGACGTCGCGCCGCAGCGCCGCGTAGTCCGGTTCCTTCGTAACCCGGCCCTGCTCGTCCATCACTCCGCCGTACAGGGCGACGAGGCGCGGCAGGTTGGACGGGTGGCCGACGTTCATTGCGTTGGAGATGCAGACGCGCGAGGGCACGATCTTCTCGTACTTGCCGGTGGCCACGAACTTCGGGAACTCGTCGTTGGCGTTGGTCGCGATGACAAACCGCGCTACCGGCAGGCCCATCCCACGCGCGATCAGGCCGCCGCAGATGTCGCCGAAATTGCCGGACGGAACTGAGATGACCGCGGCCTCGTTGTTCTCCTGCAGCTTGGCCCACGCATACAGATAGTAAACCGCCTGCGGCAGGAGCCGGCCGATGTTGATGGAGTTGGCCGAGGAGAAGCGGATGCGCTTGAGCTCCGGGTCGGTGAACGCGCGCTTGACCAGCGCCTGACAGTCGTCGAACTGGCCGTCGACGCCGATGACCGTGACGTTGCCGCCGAGCGTTGTCATCTGCTTCCGCTGCCGGTCCGACACCTCCTTGATCGGAAAGAGCACGACCATCGAGATGCGGTCGACGTTGTGGAACGCGTGCGCGACCGCGGAACCGGTATCGCCCGACGTCGCCGTCAGGATAACCAACTCGCCGCCCTCCTGTGCCAGGAAGTAGCGCATCATCCGCGCCATCATCCTGGCCGCGAAGTCCTTGAAGCTCGCGGTCGGCCCCTGGTCGAGGCGCATAAGGAAGTTGCGGTCGTGGACCCGTTCGAGCGGCACATCGTAGTTGTAGCACTCGGTGCAGAGTCGCATCAGCTCGTCGTCGGGGATAAGACCCGGCGTGTAACGCTTGAGGACAGCGAACGCGATTTCAGGGTACGTCTTCTCGCGGAACCCGACAATCTCGTCGAGCGGGATTTGGGGAATCTCGCGTGGCATGTAGAGACCCTTGTCCGGGGCCTGGCCCTGCAGCAGCGCGCCCTTCAGGTCGACGTCGGGAGAGCGGAAGTTGGTGGAGTAGAGGTACCCCGACATACGCTACTTCGCCGCGGTCAACGCTTGCTCTAAATCGCTGATGATGTCGTCCGGGTGCTCGGCGCCGACCGAGAGACGGACAAGATCCGGGGGAATGTGGGCCATCTTGCGGGACTCCTCGCCCTGCTGCAGGTGCGTGGAAATCGAGGGGATGGTTGCGATGGACTTGACCCGGCCGAGGTCGGTCACGCGCATGATGAGCTGCAGACGGTCAAAGACCTTGCGCGCGGCCGCCGGCCCGTTCTTCACGCGGAACGAAAGCAGGTGGCCGTAACGGTTGACCCGCTTCCCGTACCGGTCGTCGTGCTCGGCGTCAACCAGCCAGAGATACTTGCTCGCGACCGGGTAGAGCGGGTGGTCTTCGAGACCGAGGTAGTTGACATCGCTGACCCCCGGCTGCTTCTTCAGGAATTGAGCAACCTTGAGCGCGCTCTGGGACCAGACGTCGATACGGGTCCGCAGGGTCCTGAGGTCGCCGATGGTCGACAACGCCTGAAACGGGTGGAGACAGCCGCCCTGATCGCGGTGCGGGTAATCGCGCAGGTAAGCGCAGAAGTCGGCTTTCATCCGGTCATTGGGGAGGTTGGTCACAATCGGTTTGCGGGCGATGACCGCTCCCGCGGTGCCGGTGCCGGACGAACTCATCGTCTTCGTGACCGAGTGGATAACGATGTCCGCCCCGTACGCGATCGGCCGCATCAACGCCGGAGTCGCGATAGTCGAGTCGGCGACGAACGGCAGGCCGTGTTCGTGGGCAAGGGCAACCGGCTTCGCCAGGTCGAAGAAGACGAGGCCGGGGTTGGACGGCAGTTCGCCGTAAAGGAAGCGCGTGTGCTTGTCGATCTTCGAGCGCCACTCGTCGATGTTGTTCGGGTCGAGAATCCAGCGCACCTCGATGCCGCGTTCCTGCATCTTGCGGACGTTGAACTGCTGGAAGGTGCCGCCGTATATCTGGCACTGGGCGACGAAGTTGATGGGGTCGTTGCCCTGCCTCACCAGCAGGGTGTCGCTCAGGTTCTCGATCGCCGCCATGCCCGAGGAATAGACCACGCACCCCACGTCTGCATCGATGCCGTAACCTTCGAGCAGGGCCAGCGTGTCCTCGAGATAGCCGAGGGTCGGGTTGTGAATGCGGATGTAGGCCCAGGTCGGAATCTGGCCGGTCTGCGCGGCTTCCATTTCGTCGGAGTCGCGATAGGCCTGGCCGGAACTGGCGAAGACCGGTTCGATAATCGCGCCCTGGTTCTTCTCAATCGCCTCGGTCGCGGTGTACAGGCCGTGAACCGCGATGGTGTCGAACCGGCGCTTACGCGCGCTGGCGATGTCGCGCTGACGAACCGCCAGCATCTGGTTGGCACGGTCGATGTACTTCTTTACGCCCTCGCTCGGCGAAGGCGGAGTCGGATGGTCCATATTTCCTCCTGACTAAGATGTGCGGGACATGCCGAACAGCTCGGCGATGACCCCGAAACCAACAGCCATACTTGCAAGCCAGATTGCCCACCCTACGTAAGGGATGGCGCAGAGGCCGAAGACGATGATGATGCCGACCGGCGCCGCCCACCAGAGCGAGACCTCGGGCGAGCCGAAGATTCGGAACAGCAGCCGTCCGGTAAACACGCCGGCGAGCACCTTGGCCAGATAGAGGCAGACAACGTACGCGGCCGCGGCGACGAGGCCGGCGGGAATGGTTATGACAAGCGCGAACGCGACGAGGATGCTCATCGGACCGACGAGAAACCCGATGGCGCCGAACCCGATGGTCCGACCCCAGTGGGCAAACGAACGGCTCAGCCCCTCGTTGAGCGCGTGCTTCCAGATCGCGACGAGCAGGAACCCGACCACGAGCGCCCCGACTATCGAGAGAATCGTGAACGCCAGGAGGAACGATACGAACATGCCGGGTCGGGGCTTCATCTGCTTGAGGTCGTCGATTTCCCTGGGCGAGGCGAGCTGCACGTGCTCGATGTTGCCGAAGACCATGTCGGGATTGCCGAGGTCCAGCTTCTTGCTCGACCGGTAGCGCAGGTTGCCGTAGACGCGGGCTTGAGGGGTGAGCGTGAGTTTGTCGGCCACAGTCACGTCAACGTTGCCGTCAATCGAGCCGGAAATCGTAACATTGTCGGCGACCGCCTTGACGTCGCCGCGCACGGTGCCGGCGATATCGAGCGTCCGGCAGCCCGCAACCACGTCGCCGCGGACCTCGGAATTCTTGCCGACGAGCAGCGCGGCGCAGCCGGTCAGCACGTCCTGGCCGACCCCACCGTTGATGTAGACCGCGCCGGCGACGGCCCGGACCGCACCGCCGACGCGGCCGCTGACGCTGAGTGTCGCACAGGCCGCGTCCAGGTCACCGGCCACGGCACCCGACACGTCAACGCTCTGGGCGCCGAGGAAGAGGTTGCGCGTCACCGGGCCGGAGACGCTGATGGACTGGGCCCCGGCCAGTACCGAGCCGTCGACGCGTCCATCGATGCGGAGCATCGTGCCGCCGAAATAGATGTCGCCGATGCGTGTCTGGTCGGCCGGCAGCGTGAAGCTCGGCTCGGTGACGAACTGGGCGGCAAGGCAGAGAGAGAGAAGGGAGGAGAGAGCAGAGAGCAGTCGAATCGGCCGAAGTAGGAAGCTACTCACGGTTCTTCTTCATCTCCTCGCGGATGCGCTCTTCGATCTTCCGGCCAAGCTCGTCCCAGTCCTGGTCGGATTCGGCCGGACGTTCCTGTTTGCGCCAGGATGCGAGGCCGTCCTTGACACTGTCGCCGATGTGCCGGCCGACCCTGTCCCAGTCGGGTTCGGGCCGGTGCTTACGGCGGTGTCTCACGCTACGTGCCCCGCTGCCGAGCGAAATCATGCAGCCAAGGATGAAGCCCAAATTGTAGCCCCAGCCGACGTTGTTGGGCTCATAGACCCCGACTTCCTTCGTGAACAGGCTGACGATGAACGTGACGATGACTATCAGGCCGTGCCAGAGCCCGGCCCAGAAGTTCGCGGGCCGGCCGGTGTCAACGCTGTAGCGTACGTTGCCGGGCGCGCAGCTAACGACCAGAAGGATCAGAAGCCCGGCAAGCAGGATCTTCGACCAATTGTGCTTCATAGCGGCACCTCCGTTTTGTTGTGAGCGTCATACTCTACCGCAGCAAACGCAGCGGTCAAGTGCCCGGTGACTCCCGGAATCCGGTATTGAACCGCCGAGCACACAGAGGCAACAGAGCGTGCGAAGCAAACTCCGGCCTTCACCCGACTCCGTGTTGTGTGTAACCTCTGTGGTGGATTCTGTCTCGGTTCTCCGGTGACCGCGCCTGAGTCAGAAGGCTTGCTGGGTGCGGCGCGCCCCGCGGAGCGGTATGCTAGTCGTGGTGTTTGTGCATCTCATCGAGGATGCGTTCCTCGATTCTACGACTCAGGTCGTCCCGGTCAGCGTCTCCCGCCTGTCCCGTGCTGCGCCAGCCGGCCAATCCCTGCCTGGTGCCGTCCTGGATGCGCTGGGCGATTCGATTCCACCCGGCTGCATTGCGGCGATGGCGCCGGTGACGATGAAGATTGAGCTGCATGCCCCCGCTCTTCGCCATCGTCGCGCCGGCGAGAAACCCGGCGGCGAAAGCAAGGACCGCAATCACGACGGTCCAGGTCGCGGCCGAGGATTGCGCCGAGCCGCCGGTTTCCGCGCCGTAGACGACGTTGCCGGGCGCGAAACCCGCGGCCAAGGGCAGCACGAGCAGTCCGAGCAGCAGAAACCGGACGGGTATTCGGGCATTCATCGTGCCTCCAAGAAATGTCATTGCTCGCCTAGTCACGCGCCACACTTTACCCGAACGCAGCCGCGGGTCAAGCCGTCAACGAATTGAACCACGGATGCGCTGTCGGACAGGGGCCACTGAGGCCAACGTAGATGGACGAAGATTGGTCCCGGAGCCGAATGTGGTCGCTCCGTCGGCGCGGTTGATGGCTTGACAGAAGTCACCCGAGATATAGACTGACTCACTGTCAGGAGGTGTCCGTGAAGCGATCTGTGCTGTTCGCGGTCTGCGCCATCGCGGCGACAGCGGCCGCCGCGCAATGGCACTACCTGTCCGGCGGCAAGCTGTCAGGCATATCAAGCGTCGGTAGCTTTGTCTGGGCAGTCGGGCAGGACGGGCTGATGTTCTATTCCGAGGACAACGGCCAGTACTGGCGCCGCGTGCCCCGGTTCACCACCCGCAATCTAACAGACGTTGACTTCCGGAACACCAATCTGGGTCTGATCACCACGGACGACCCGATGGTGTTCCGGACGACAGACCATGGCGCGACGTGGGACTCAATCGTGCTGGACACGCCGTGCTCTAAAGTGCGGTTCATTAACGACAATCTTGTGGTCATGAACGGCTACATGTCCTGTCGCCGCAATGACTCGGCGGGCCGGGCAGGTACCTGGCGTTCGGTCTCGGGCTACGGCAACCAGATATTCATCCTCGACAGCCTGAATGCATGGGACGGGTATGCCGGCAACGTCTTTAGATCCCGCAACGGCGGCAGCTCGTGGGACCACATAGCCTACGCCCCAAACTGGCTCGACCGGTTTTGCTTCGTAGATACCATGTTCGGCGTCAACCACTGCTGGTGGACCGAGGGCGGGCGTGACCCAGTTACGTTCTACGGTTGGCAGGTCACGCACAACGGCGGGTTGACATGGACCGTTGTGGGCAGCTCGTCGTCTCAGGACTTCGACATTGACGCTGACGGTCAGGGCAGACTGCTAAGCGCACTGGGTGAGACCTGCTATGTGATCAGCCGGCAGGGCAACACCAAGGCAGCCCTGCAGGGTGGCACAACTTGCCTCAGCGTTGATGCGGCAGGCGGAGAGCGCATGTGGGCTTGCGGGCGCGGCGCGGCGATCTGGTCGTCTTCCGACACCGGACACACGTGGACCGCCGCAAGGCCGCAATCCGTGAGCCTGCTGCAGAACGTCAGCTTCTGCGACAGCCTCTTCGGCTGGGGAGCATCGCTCGACTGGACGGCTCGAACTACCGATGCAGGGCGGTCGTGGATACCGGCCGTAGCCGGCTTCGGCATTTCCCCGATAACCGACATACTGGCGTTGAACGAGACGACTGCCATCGTGGCTGGAGCCTGGTCCGACTACGACGTCTGGGACAACTGGTTCGGAGAGTTCGGGCTTGGGCGCACAACCAACGCCGGGGCATCGTGGGATACTGTCGGTTACTGTCTTGTTTCATTCAGCGATTGGCCAATCGGCTCCTCTCGTTTTGCGCGCGTTGGGCAGGATGTCTGGCATCCGGGTGTGTGGACGCCCGACGGCAATTCGCTACGCAGCACGGATGGCGGCACGACATGGCTGGATATGGACATGCTTGGTGCCGTCTCGGATAACCACGAGCCGTTTGACATAGGCTTCGTTGACACACTCAACGGATGGGCAATCGACTCGCACAAGGACATCCGCAGTACGACTGACGGCGGCGACTCGTGGACCATCATCGCGACCGGTCTCGGTGTGAAGCGCTTGAAGATGACAAGCCTGACAACCGGCTGGGCCATCTCCGATTCGGAGTTGTTCGAGACGACCGACGGCGGTGCGAATTGGCAGAGCACAAAAGTCCAGAGCGGCATGCGGGCAATTGCCTTCTGCGACCCGCTGCACGGTGCGATAGTCGGGCTGAAGGGCCTGATACTCCGCACGTCTGACGCGGGTCAGACTTGGGCTTGGGATGAGAGCGAGTTCACTTCTGACCTCTACGACGTGTGCATGCTCGACAGCACGCACGCCTGGGCCGTGGGGGAAAATGGTCTGGTTCTCGGCTTCGGCGACTGGGCGATAGGTGTGGACGAGGCAGGCGGCCGGGTCGGCACACGCGTCAGGCCTGCCACCATCTCGGTGCGGCCGAATCCCTGCCGAACCCGCGCGACGTTGAGCTTCTCGAGACCGCTGGCTAGGTCTGCGCAGGTGACGCTGGTTGACGTCGCTGGGCGGGTGTTGTTCGCGGTCCCGGCGCAAGCCGGCGCGCGGTCTTTGGACCTCGACCTGCGAAAGACGCCTAGCGGAATCTACTTCGTCCGTGCGGGCGCAGGCCCTGCCGCTCGTCTCGTAGTCCAGCGCTAGCCGACCAGCTTCCAGCTTCCGCGACATCTGGCGGTCATCGGCGGAGTCCCGCGTCGCAGGCTCTAGAGTGGTCCGTCACGGCTGTCACGCAACATGTCTGCTGAAGGACCGCGCGTATCGCCCTGGAAGTCGCGCCCCAAGTCGGCCTGCAAACCACCCGCGAAATCGCGGCGGCAGTCGGGGTGAGAATCGAAGGGCAAATCACGGTGCGAATTGACCCGCCTCTGCGTTCCGGAATCACCTACGAAGTCGGGGCCCCAATCGCCATGCGCACCGCCCGCGAAACCGGGCTGAGAATCGACCTCAAAATGCCCTTCGGGGTCGCGTTCCGAACCACCCCGGGAACCGTCCCGGGAACGGTTCCCACCGTGGTTCCCGGAATCGTTACTTAGGCGAACTCGCCTAGGCCTAACGCCGCATTCTGCAACTACTTAGGCCAGCGGAGGCCTACCTAACCGTGCCGATTTCTGCCTCAGGCCCGCCCCGACAGCCTTCGCGCCCGGAGAACCGCCAAACCGGGCGTTTGGAATGAGATCCCAGCCCTCTTGTGTAACAGCTGTTTCCGTCCTCCGTGTCCCGCCCGGGCTACGTCATGCTCGACGCTGGTAGCTAATCGACGAAGTACACGCCAGGGCCTGAGTTCGTTCGCTACGCTCCGTTGCCTCTACGCGCTCAGTGGTTCAAAGTCTGATACTGGACGGGCGGATGGATTTGACAAAGAGGAGTTAGCCTCTACCCTTTCTGGGACGAGACCATGGACAACCTGAAGCCCTTTCTTGCGGATGTGCTGAGCGGCGTGGCGAGCGAGTACGCCGACATCCGGATTGAGGAGTCGGAGCAAGCCCGCATCGTTTACCGCGGCCGCGAGCTGGACGAAATCGGCCGGGCGTTCGAGCGGGGCGGGTGCATCCGCGTGTTCCACCAGGGCAACTGGGGTTCGGCGAGTTTCAACCAGGTCGACGACAAGCTGAAGGGATTGGCGCGGGACGTGGCCGCGGCGGTCGAGGCGATGCCGGCGCGGCCGGAAACCCTGGGCGAGATGCCGCCGCTCACCGAAAGCGTGACCGTACCGGAGGCGGACGACCCGCGTAAGGTCCCGCTGCCCGAGAAACACGCACTGATTAAGCACTACAACGACATACTGCTCAAGACCGAGGGCATCACCACGACCCAGTCGAGGTACCACGACGTGTTCCGCGAGACCGCATTCCTGTCCCGCGAGGGCCGCTTCATCACGCAGGAGTCGGTCTACACCGGTTTCTCCTGCCGCGCCGTAGCGCGCGACGGCGCAAACGTCCAGGACTACTCTGATTCGTTCGGCAAGACGCAGGGCTTTGCGTCGCTGGCGAACCGCGAGCCGCTGGTCGAACGGATCGCCAAGGTCGCACTCGATCTGCTGAAGGCGGAGCCGGTGCCGGCCGGGAAGTACGACGTGATTATCGACCCGCTCCTGGCCGGCGTCTTTGCCCACGAGGCGTTTGGGCACTTGAGCGAGGCCGACTTCCTGTCCACGAACGAGCGGATGCGGGAGTTGATGAAGGTAGGGACCCGGTACGGGACCGACGACCTGACGATTGTCGACGACGGGACGATGCCGGGCGAGCGCGGCAGCTTCCGGTTCGACGACGAGGGAATTGAGGTGGGGCGGACCGAGCTTATCAAGGGCGGCCGCATCGCCGGTCACCTGCACGACCGGCAGAGCGCGCAGCGGATGGGCGAGACCACTACCGGCAACTCCCGCGCCATGTCGTACCGGCATGCGCCCATCGTCCGGATGAGCAACACCTTCATCGAGCCGCGTTCGGCCAACATCGAGGACATGATGGACTCGCTGGAGCGCGGGCTGTACGTCTGCGGGTCGCGCGGCGGGATGACCGAGCTCGAGTCGTTCACCTTCTCGTCTCAGTATGCCTGGCTGGTCGAGCACGGCCGGCAGACGAAACTCCTCCGCGACGTAACGCTTTCCGGCAACGTGTTCGAGACTTTGAAGAATATCGACCTCATCGGCGACGACCTCGTAATTTTCGGCGGGCTCGGCGGGTGCGGCAAAGGCGGCCAGTCGCCGCTGCCGGTCGGGCTCGGCGCGCCGCACGTCCTCATCCGCAACGTCGTCATCGGCGGGAGGTAGCCACCGATGAACGCAGATAGACGCGGACTGGCCACGAAAACACGAAGGTCACGAAACGGAAATCGCCAAGGCCGCCAAGAACGCCAAGACCAAACCGGAGTTCACCACGAAGACACGAAGGACACGAAGCGGATGAATGCTGGAGGGCAATCTCCGTTTCGGCCCGTTTCGTGTTTTCGTGGCTCTCAATCTCGGGACTCCGGCAGGAACGCCTAATGGAAGACGAAATACTCTCGCTGGCCCGGGCACGGGGCGCGCAGGCCGAGGTGTTCTCTTCGGACGATAGCCTGACGGTCGTCGAGTTCCGGGCGAACGAGTTCCATTCGCAGAAGAGCCGGCTGACGCATGGATACGGCCTGCGGGTGGTGAAGAACGGCCGGGTCGGGTTCAGCTCAAGCAGTAACCCGAACAAGATGGGCGAACTGGTCGATGCCGCGCTCGACACCGCTGAGTTCGGCAAGCCGTGCAGCTTCGACTTCCCCGGGCCGGGACCGAAGCCGACGGTGAAGACCTTCGACAACCGGGTCATCATGCTGCCGGCGCTGAAGATGATTGAGTGGGGCCGGGAATTGGTCGACGCGGTGCGAGCCCGCGTGCCGGGCCTGAAGCTCGACGTGACGATAGCCCGCACCTACGACGAGACAATTGTGGTGAACGGCGCGGGGCTGAATACGCGGTTCTCGCTCGCCGTGCTCCAGCTGTATGCGACCGGCCTCGTGGTCAACGAAGGACTGGTTTGGATTTCGGAGTACGAGAACCTGTCATCGGGCGTGGCGCCGGCAATCGGGGCGCTGGCCGACCGCATCGAGGAGCGGGCGATTCTTGCCCGGTCACGGGCGCGGCTTGCGACCGGGACCTACCCGGTCATCTTCATGCCGACTGCGGTGCCGGACCTGCTCTATCCGATCATGGTCGGCGTCAACGGAAAGCAGCTTGAAAAGGGCGTATCGCCGCTTATCGGAAGGACCGGGCAGCAGCTCCTGGACCCGAAGATTGCCATTACCGACAACGGGCTGCGCGACTTTGGCACGGCGTCCGGCCCATTCGACGCAGAAGGAGTGCCCCGGCGACGGACGGTCCTGTTCGACCGTGGCGTTTTCACCGGGTTCCTGTTTGACCTGGCGACGGCCGCTGCCTGTCGCACACAGTCCACCGGCTCGGCCGGGCGTGGCTACACGTCTCAGCCCCAGCCCGGGACGAGCAACGTCGAACTTACCCCCGGCGATGCCCGGTTCGAAGACACGCTTGGTGGTATCCGCGAGGGACTCCTGGTGTATGACTGCATCGGCGGCGGCCAGTCCAACGTGCTGGCCGGCGACGTCGCCCTGAACGTCTCGTCCGGCTTCCGGATCGTAAACGGCAAGGTTGCCGGACGAGTCAAAGACGCTGTTATCGCGGGCAACGTGTACGACATGTTCAAGAACGTAGCCGCCGTGGGCAACACCGTCCGCGACCTCGGCGCGTACCACGTCCCGTTCGTAATGTTCTCGGGCCTGAAAGTCGCCGCGCGCGACTAGGAAGAGAGGCAGGGTATGAAGAAGAAGAGCAAGGAAGGTAAGAAGGAACTAAGGAAGAGAGGGACAAAGACAACAGGTCGGGCGCTTGATTCCTCGACTCCTCGACCCCTTGACCCCTCTAATCAGTTCGAAGTCCCGCCCGACCAGCTTGTCTGGAAGTGCCCGGACGGCTGCCTGAAGTTCGAGACGACCGACGACCTGCCGGGCAACGGTGGCATCATCGGCCAGCCCCGCGCGGTCGACGCCCTGAACATGGCGCTTGAAATCGAGTCGATCGGGTACAACGTCTTCGTCTCCGGCCCGGTCGGCACCGGCCGGACCACTACCGTCCGGAACCTGCTTGAATCGACGCGGGGTCGGTCCAAGGAGCTCGACGACAAGTGCTACGTGAACAACTTCCGCGACCCGGACCAGCCGCGGATGCTGCGCCTGCCCGCGGGCAGCGGGCAGGAACTCCGCCGCGACATGGACGCGTTCGTCGACTTCCTCGTGAAGAACGTGCCGCTGCTGCTCGAGAGCGACACCTACCAGCAAAGGCGGGCGGCGCTGGTCGACGGGTTCAAAGAACGGGGCGGGACACGGGTGCGCGACTTCGAAAAGCGGGTCCTCGCCGAGGGCTTCGCCCTGGTCCAGACCGGGCCGCTGGCGCGACCCGAGCTGGCCCCGATCGTCGAGAAGCAACCGGTGAGTGTTGACACGCTCCCGGGCCTGGTCGAAGAGGGGAAGCTCACCGCCGAGCGGGCCGGGGAAATCAAGGCGCGGTATCAGGAACTGGCCGCCGAGCTCGCGGTCATCTTCAAGGAGATCCGCGACCTTGAGAAGCAGGCCCGCGACGCCCTGGCCGACCTCGACCAAAGCATCATCCGGCCGGTGGTCGAAGAACGGCTGACCGACCTCGAGGAGCACTGCCACGGCCGGAAGAAGAACCACGGGGCGAAAGGGAACAAAGGTACGTCCTGCCATGACCCGGCTCCGCTGCACGACTACCTGGCCGAGGTCAAGGACGCCGTCCTCGCCCGGCCCGACGCTTTCCGCCAGAGACCGCCGGCCGACGGCGAGACCCCGACGCCGGGCGACCCGTATCTCGAGTTCCGCGTGAACGTGCTGGTCGACAACTCCGGCACCAAGACTGCGCCGGTGATATTCGAAACCAACCCCAACTACAAGAACTTGTTCGGCTCGATCGACCGGGTCTGGGACCGGGGCGGGCAATGGCGGGCGGACTACTCCCGAATCAAGGCCGGCTCGGTGCTCCGTGCCGACCACGGGTTCCTCGTCATCAACGCGCTCGACGCGCTGGTGGAACCCGGAGTCTGGCCGGCGCTGAAGCGTACTCTGCGCAACCGGCAGCTCGAGATCACCGGCGGCGACCCGTACTCCGCCCTGTTCGGTGCGGTCGGGTTGAAGCCGGAGCCGGTGACCATCGATGTGAAGGTGATAATGATCGGCGACCCGCAGATCTACTCCCTGCTCGCGGGCGCCGACGAGGATTTCAAGAAAGTCTTCAAGGTGCGGGCGGACTTCGACTGGGTGATGGACCTGGACAAGACCGCGGTCGCAGACTACGTCCAGGTCATCAAGGCGCTGTGCCGGAAGGAGAAGCTCCGGCCGTTCGACCGCTCGGGCGCAGGCGCGGTCATCGAATACGGGGCCCGGCTCGCCGGTCGCCAGACCAAGCTCTCGACCCGGTTCAACGTCATCTGCGAGCTCCTGACCGAGGCGAACCACTGGGCGAACAAGGCCGGTGCGAAAGCCGTCGGCTCCGAACACGTGCAGGAGGCAATCAACCGCCGCCGCGACCGCGTGCGGCTGTCCGAGGTCAAGCTGCAGGAGGCAATCCGGCAGGGGACTATCTTCATCGACGTAACCGGCACGAAGGCGGGGCAGGTGAACGGACTTGCGATCTACGACACCGGCGAGTACGCGTTCGGTATCCCGACCCGGATTACCGCCAAGACCGGGGTCGGCGCGGCCGGCATCATCAACATCGAGCGTGAGGCCCAGCTCTCCGGCCCGACCCACGACAAAGGCGTCTACATCCTCTCCGGGTACCTGCGCCAGAAGTTCGCGCGCCGCCAGCCGCTGGTGCTGTCCGCCTCCATCTGCTTCGAGCAGTCCTACGGCGGCGTGGACGGCGACTCGGCCTCGTCAACCGAGGTCTACGCCCTGCTCTCGGACCTGTCCGGCCTGCCCATTCGGCAGGACCTGGCCGTCACCGGTTCGGTCAACCAGCAGGGCGAGGTCCAGCCCATCGGCGGCGTCAACTGGAAGGTCGAGGGCTTCTTCGAAGCCTGCCATGCGCGCGGGCTCACCGGACACCAGGGCGTCATCATCCCTAAAGCGAACCTGCCGGAACTGATGCTCAGGCCCGACGTAGTGGCCGCGGTCAAGGAAGGGAAGTTCCACGTCTACGCGGTGGGCACGATTGACGAAGGTATCGAACTGCTGACCGGCGTTCCCGCGGGCAAGCCCGACAACAAGGGCAACTACCCGGATCAAACCGTCAACGGCCGGGTGATGAAGCGGCTGGCCGAACTGGTCGAACTCCACCAGCGGTTCAAGCCGGACAAGAACAACAAGAAGAAGCCGGCAAAGAAGAAGTCGAAGCCCGAGAAGAAGGTGCGGCGGCAGCCGCGCCGGCAGCGGCGCTAACGCTTGCTAGCCGGCGGCAACAACCCGCACTAGTCTGTCACTCTGAGCCGTGAGGCGAAGAGTCTTCGGAACCGACGATTCTTCACGGAGTCTACCCTGAGCGCCGGGCGAAGACTCTTCGCGCAGTTTACCCTGAGCGGGGAGAGAAGATTCTTCGCTGCGCTCAGAATGACGGCAAGCGAAGGGCTCAAAGTGACAGCAAGCGAAGGGTTCAGAATGACGGCTACGTAAGACTTCTTCTACTTCTTGAGCGGTGTTAAGACCAAGGCCGCCGAGTTCAAGCAGTAGCGGAGCCGAGTCGGCGGCGGCCCGTCATCAAACACGTGGCCGAGGTGCGCATCGCAGAGCGTGCAGAGTATTTCAACTCGCTCCATCCCGTAGCTCCGGTCCACACGTTCGGTGACATTCTCTTTGGCGAAAGGCTGGAAGAAACTGGGCCAGCCGGTACCGGACTCGAACTTCGTCTCTGAAGAGAAGAGCGGCAGACTGCAGCAGACACAGCGGTAGACGCCCGGTTCCTTGTTCGCGAGCAACCCGCCGCAGAAAGCCGGCTCGGTTCCTTTACCGCGCGTGACGCGGTACTGCTCAGGGGTCAGCAATCGCTGCCACTCCGAATCGGGCTTCACCACCTTGTCGACGGTCTCAGGCGCGGTCGGGTTCCCGTCCGGCCCGGCGAACCGCACGACCACCTTTCCAGTAGGCAAATTGCTCATCAGGGTATCCTCCCGCGCAGTCCTTGATTTGACCCGGGCGCTGGCATTCTCAGCCCCGCAACTGACAAGCGCCATGCCCGTTACGGCTAGCGCCAACACAATATGTACTATCTTCATTCTCGGTTCTTAGACTACTCTTTGGGGTTGGGAGGTTTGGGCAGCCACGTCCGGGCGGTCAAGCCGACCACGGATGTAGCCCGGAACCAGCCTGGCTCGAAGAGACCGGAATCGCGGCGACAGTTCCTCAGTCCTCGAACAGCCCCTTGATGAAGGATTCCACCTCGTCCTTGACCGCGACCTTCCTCTCGCCGCTGAACCCGAACCGCCGCCGGCCAGCGAACGTCGATACCATATAGCGCCCCTTCACGCTGAACGTGACCGTGTCGGTGAACAACGCCGGCATCGACTTCAGCAGTTCGGGGTAGTCAAACGCAAGCGGGAAATCGGCGAGCGTCGTGTCCCGGGCATCAAGAACCAGCTCCTCCGAACGCCGCCCCTTGCCGCACACCCGTCCGGCGACGGAGACTTCAAAGTCTGCCGACAGGACGTGGAGCGGGAAGGAGTTCGGATTGACGATTTCAAGTCCGACCACCGTTTCTTCTGCCGACAACGCGTTGACAGACCGCAGCCGCACCTCAGGTGCCCTGACCGCGGGCCCGCAGGCGGCAAGCAACAGGATAACGGCTGCCGAGACGAAGGGCCGTCGCATGGAAACCGGTCGCGCCACGGCCGATCGCCTCGACGAGTTGCCTGTGGGCGTCACCGGGAATCCTCTAGTCAGCAGAAGCCGTGAAGCGACAGCCAGCGCTCGACGCCTGCCTGCTTCATCTCTTTGAGCCGCGCAACCGCGGCACGGTGGTGTTCGTGAGACTCCGCGAACTCCCGGACCAGGACGCAGGAATCCAGGTCGGCACACTGGGCGCAGAACTCGAACTTCTTCTTGTCGATGCAGCACTCAACCAGCTTGCAGTCCCATGACCAATGCCTGCCGTCTTTGCGCTCGGAGCGGCAGCAACCGCAGCGGACCTTGTCCAGGTCCGCGTTCTGGGATTTCCAGTAATCGAGCTCCTCCTTCGTGCGCAGGTGGATGCTGCACTTGCTGCAGTCGAGCCCGCAGACGCTGAGGTACCAGCGGCGCGGCTTGTCGATCACGATTGGATTCTAGGACTCGCGGATGGGAGTGTCAAATGGACGGGAGGAACCGCTGTTGCCAGGAGTACCTGCCGGGCTGAAGGCACGGCCTACTTCTGCAACGATTCGTCGCCGTCGTTGAACCTCACCTTGATGTGCGTGCCATCGCAGAACGGCTTGTTGTCCGACCTGCCGCAACGACAGAACGTCACGCGATTCCTTTTCTCATAGGCCCTACCATCCTCGGACTCGATGGTCACGCCGCCTTTCACCCAAATCGGCCCGCTCGCTCCTGCCTGCGGGTCCTCAATCAGGCTGATCGAAGGTTTGAACCTGGGCTCGACGGGCTTGCCGGTCTTCTTGTCGCACGCCACCAGCCTGCCTGATGGACAATTACAGGCTTGCCGAATGGCTGTTTTCCTCTTCTCCGGGTCGCCAGACTCCAGAGTCAGTTCCCAAGTTCCGCCCTCGGGGAAGCAAAAGCGCGCGGAGGAGCACAATGATTCGGCGTCCTTGAGGTCGATACCAGGTCCTTCTATCTTCTCAGCCTGCTCGTTATACGACTTGCGGCTGGCCTTCTCAGTGCCATCAAAGCCCACGCGGGAGTGATTGCCGTCGCAAAATGGCTGATTCCCTGACTGGCCGCAGCGGCACAGAGCGTACCTCTCCTGAGCAGGATACCGCTTGCCCTTGACCCACCGCTCCGGTTCTCCCTCCTCGCCGACTTCTGCAATCTCCGTGCCCAGTGGCAAGCCGCCGGATACAAGATACGGGCCGTCCTTCGCAATGACTATCTTCCCTCGCTTCACAGAGACCTTTCTTCAGAAGTCATGTCCGTTCTTCCGCTCGACCGTCTTGTCATGCCGCGCCGCGGACCTCGTTCAGAGAAGTGGGGAATGCCCCTCGTGGCTCGTTGGTCTCAGTCCTGCCCGGTGCGGTGCTTCCAGTACCGGGGTTGCCGGTGCAGGTGCATGACCGCCAAGACCTCTATGCGCTCCGGCTTGGCGCGGTATACAACGCCGTAGGGGAAACGGAGAACCCGGCAACGGCGGACGTCATCTTCGAGAACCGGGGATAGCAGCGGGAACTCCTGAATCCGATGGATGGCATCACGCACGGCCGAGGCGAAGCGCCGGCCGAGACCTGGACTCTGGGCCTGATAGTACTGTGCCGACAGAATGAGTTCCCCGCGTGCTGCCGGATGGAACTCGACCGGACTCATCCGAGCTTGCTGTTGAGTTCCTCGAATACCTGTTCGCTTGAGGAAAGAACGGCTGTACCGTCGTCGATCGCTCGGCAGCGCCGCCTGATCTCGTCCATCCACTCCGGGCTGACTTCGAAGCCCTCCTCATAGTCCAAGCTCTCCAGCAGCTTCTCCGCAAGCAGCGCCCTGGATTCACGAGGAAGCTGAAGTACCTTGTCGATGATGCTGTCTGTCTTTGCCATCACTCAAATCCTACTACCCTTCGGACGCGAGTCAACTCAGTTACGCCCGTTCCGGCCGAGCGTCGGCTGCCAACCGCAGGCCGTCCACCGTGAGCTGTCAGCCGTTCGCTGTCGCGCCCGGCACTCAGCGCTCCGCGCTTATCGTTCGTCGTTCTCCGCCCGACTCGATCATCCTGTCGTGCCGCGCGTGCCACCCCCAGGAATGCGGGAGACGTCCCTCGTGGACTCAGGCCGTCGGCCGACGGCAGCTTGCTACACGCCGGGACACGCTGTACAATCTCGCCAAGGTAGATACGTTGTGAGCCCAATGCCCCACCGCTGCCTGTGTGCAGCCCTGCTTCTGTGCTGCCTGATTGTCGCGACAAGTCACGCGCAGTACGTCGAGGACTCGATTGATGTTGGCGCCGGCTGGGTCGGCAGCCTGGCTTACAACTCCCGTGAGGACGTTCTCTATGGCCGATGTCAGCAGGCGGGCATCTTCTTCGCCATATCGTGCGACAGCAACAGGGTCATCAACTCGTTTCCGCTCAGCCGTCCGCGCCAGATGACGTACGACTCGGCCGACAACAAAGCATACTGCCCATACGAGGGAGCGGACGGGGAGTCCCTCGCGGTCATTGACGGCCGGACGCACTCGCTCGTCAAGCGAATCGGGATGCCCGGCGCGACGACTGCAGTATGGGACCCCGTTTCGGACAGGGTCTATGTCTCCTGCCAGTCGACGAACAAGGTAGCAGTGGTGGACTGCGCGACCGATTCCATATTGAAGTACATTCCAGTCGGTGCCTGCCCAATCAAGCTGTACTTGAATACCACCGGCCGGAAGCTATACGTACAGAACTACGACGCAGGCACGGTTTCCATCATTGACCTGACGACTGACCTGGTCATCAAGACTCTCAACGTCGGTGGCAATCCGAACGCCGGATACTACTGCGAGGGCGCGGGCAAGTTCTATTCCGCAGGCCTTTGCGAATGCGTTGTCATCAGTGGTCAATCCGACACGATCATCGCCCGCATACCACTGCCGGGAAATGCAGAGCTTGTGAGCTTTGCGGGCAGTGAGGACGGCGGACTCGTCTACATAGGCGCGTACGACGGCGGTCCTGACGACTACGTCGCGACTGTATCCACTGAGGATGACTCTTTGCAGACCACCGCAGTAGTGGACGGCGGTCCCGCCGCGCTCGCCTGCTACTGGAGCAGTGGCTTGGTTTATTGCGCGACAACGAGGGTCGGGCAGGTGTTCGTGCTGAGCAGTGACGGCTCCCAGGTACTGGACACTCTGCAAGTCGGATGGGGTCCGTTCGTATTCATGCAGGTCCCACGCCACAACAGGTTGTACCTCGGCCATTTGGGCGGAACACGCGTGTACGTGCTGAGAGACACATCGGCGGGGATGGCGGAACCGCAGTCGCCGCGGCCTGGATTCTGCGGCGCGCTCAGCGTAGCGCCCAATCCGTTCCGGGGCTACCTGCGAGTGCAGGTGAAACCTCAGCCCGCCAGTACCCACACCCCGACGGAGGTCCGAGTCTGCGCGGCAAATGGGCGGGTTGTCGGCAAGTTCCGCCTGAGTCCGAGCGTAGATGGTACTTCCAGCGCGGTGTGGGATGGCCGCGACCTGGCGCGAGTCCCGGTGCCTGCCGGGGTATACGTAGTAACGACGAACTCCGGCGACTGCCTGAAGGTTATCAAGGCCGGTAGGACTCCAAACGACCGGCACGGGATGCCGGTCATCTGAGGGGGTCGGCATGATACATGGTCCGACAGAGGGCATGACGGAGCAAGGTAGTCCGGTCACGCGAACGCAGCGACCGGTCAGATTCGGATGGAGCCTGTGGGTCGTGGGCATCGCACTTCTGTGCGCAGCAGCGCAGGCGGTCATTGTCGAGGATGACTATGAAACCGGGTCAGGCCCGTACACTTTCCAGGTTGCCCTGATAACGGACCCGAGCAACAAGTGGGACAATCTGCGAGCAGCGCGGGACACAATCAACAAGCTGGTGGATGAATACGGGGACATAGAGATGGTCATGGTCCTTGGCGACGTAACCAGCACGGCCGATACGACCGCCGAGTTCCCCAACGCGAAGCACATCCTGGACAGCCTTCACGTGCCATACGTGCCGCTGATCGGCAATCACGATATGGTACCTTACTGGCTGGACCCGCCGGTGCCGCCAAGAGACACGGATAGCCTTTTCACCACGAGGTATTTCGACCGAACGTTCGGTCCGGTGTACGACTCTTTGGCAGCCGGAAAGTACCCGCAGATTCGGGATTTCCGGCGCTACCAGGGGCATCCGTGGAACTTCGAGATAGAATGGCCGCAGGGCACCCATGACACCTTCGCCTACGACATCTGGCAGAACTTCGCTTTCCGGGCCGGGCCGGCACTGAGTCCCTACCGCTTTGTATGCCTGGACTTCAACAGCAGACACAAATGGCCGGGCCAGAACTACGGCGTTTTGCCCTCGGCGGACCTTCACGAACTGCCGTTCGACAATAAGACTTCGTCAATCAGAGTACGCGGTGGTACTCAACACCCCAAATGCGTCGTGTTCGTAGACGATTCCTTGAGGGGCGACTCTCTGCCAATTAGTACCGACACGGCTGACCTGGGTACTTTCGACAATAGAGTCAGTTCGGTATGGGTCAACGAAGGGGTCACGGTGGAGTTGTACGACGCCGCCAACTTCGCCGGGGACACCTGGTTGCGGCTGACAGCAACCGATCTCGACCTGGATATGAACGGCTCGGCTCAATGGTGGCGTGATTATGTGAAGACGTACTGCGACTCGGTTGCGAGCGATACCATCAGGGAAAACGTGATCTTCTTCGCGCATCACCCGCTGAAGGCTGTTGACCCCATCGGAATTGCCAATTTCCGGCAGGACGAGGTTGACGCACTCGCGTCATTCATGGCGCCCTACGCTTGTGACGTAGGTGGCTGGTATGCCGGTCACCTCAATGATTCAGCTCCGTTGATGCACGTGCCCGGCCACGGCCGGGTGCGCAACCCCATCGACGGCAGCAAGATATGCGACTGGTACATGCCGCCCGCGTCCGAGTTCTATGGCGGTTGGGTGAAGATACTCACGCTCCACTACGGCAGGGAGCCGCTGGTCGACCTGGAATACAGCGGCATGATTGACGACACCGTCGACGTCATATATGAGGACACGATTCCAGTCATAGTCACCACTCTGCGGCTGGGTTCGCTGACCGCGCGCATCCAGAAAGGAAGTCGTCCCATCTGCACTCTGGTTGAGTCCCTTCCGAGGGGCCCGGGTCGGGAAACCGACACTCTCGCGTGGGACGGCAGGGATAGCATTGGTGCACCGGTGCTCCCGGGCGACGACTATACTGTTCGGTACTACGACGGAGAAGGCTTCTTCACGGGTCTGTCGCCCTTCACGGTCAAAGACACGAGCCCGCCGGCCTGCGCAGAAGCGAGCGACACGCGGGATATGTTCCACAAGCCACCGGGCGTCAGCATCACCCCGAATCCGTTCAGTCGGAGTGTGGCAGCTATCTGGAATTCGCCCGCGCGAGGCGGTGATGGCCCTCGAGTGTATGCCCAGGATGGGGGACTTGTCAGGCAAGCTCAGATTCCGGCGGGCGAGGCCCGTTGGGTCTGGGACGGCAAGGACAGCTGGGGCCGGCTTGTGCCTCCGGGTGTGTACGTACTGGTCGCGCCGGGAGGAGTCCGGGCAAAGGCCGTCAAACTGAGGTGAGGAACAGAACGCCAACCCGCGTCCGCGCGGGGGCAGGCGACGGATGCCTGAAGTGCAGTCTGCTATTGACAAGAAACGGCCGGGCTCTATAATTCCGTCAGCAATCAAGGAGACTCAGAGCCAATACCGCGTGATTGACACGCATCAGTAGCAGCATCGAGTCAGGCGCAACATGCCTGCGAAGAAAGACACCGACAACCAAGATTCCCAGAGGAGGCCAATAGCGGCCAAGTTCGTGCTTGTCCGACTCCGTTGCGCATAAGGCGCCGCACGAGCGGACAAGAGAGGACTATCCAATGATCACGGCATCGAAACTACTCCTGAGCGCGATGGTGCTGGGGACCCTGCTGGCGTCATCAGCCTCCGGACAGTACCTCGAAACTACCATCATGTTGCCCGATACGCTCGGGTGGCTGGGCTGGCCATGGTCGCTCGTGCACAATCCTCAGAACAACAAGGTATACGTTGGATGCGACGATGGTGTTCTGGTGATAGACGGGACCACGAACCAGCGCCTTGCTCGCATCAAGATGACCGGCGGTCGAGTGGGGGCTCTCTGCTACAACCCGCAGAACAATAAAATCTACTGCGCGGTCGAGGAAGCAGGCAAGGTGGTGGTGATAGCGGGTGCGACAGATTCGGTTGTCGCCAGTGTCGCGGTCGATTGGCCCGAGGCTCTCTGCTACAACCCGCAGAATAACAAGGTCTACTGCGCGAACGTGAACGAGCACAACGTGGTCGTGATGGATGGGGAGACGAACTCGATTGTCGCCGTCGTTGAGGTCGGACTCTACCCGCAGGACCTGTGCTACAATTCTCACGACAACAAGGTCTACTGCGCGAACCACGGCACTGTAACGGTGATTGACGGCGCTGCTGACTCGGTCATCGCCACGGTGTCGGCCCATCTCAACTATCCGTCCCTCTGCTACAACCCGCAAAACAACAAGGTCTACTGCGCATACCTAGGCGACAGCACTGTGATGGTGATTGACGGCGCGAGGGACTCTGTCATCGCAGCGGTGGCAGTCGGAGCGACTTTCGCTCTCTGCTACAACCCGCAAGATAATAGGGTCTACTCCGCTAGCGGCGATGTAGCGGTGATAGACGGTGAGGGAGACTCGGTCCTTGCCACGGTCGGGGTCGGGTCCGTTCCCTATGACCTCTGCTACAATCCGCAGGACAACAAGGTCTACTGCGCGAACAGAGGATCGGGTCTCTGGCCCGACTCGACCGTATCGGTCATTGATGGTTCCGGCAACTCGGTCGTTGCCATCGTGAGAGTGGGCTTCTACCCCTATGCCGTGTGCTACAACCCGCTGACCAACAAGGTCTACTCCGCGAACAACGACAACTACAGCGTGTCGGTGATAGACTGCTCGGCTGACACGGTCGCAGCCACCGTTACAGTCAGAGAACGGCCATTTGCCCTGTGCTACAACCCGCAGTACAACAAGGTGTACAGCGCGAATTGGGCAAGCGACAACGTCACGGTGATTGACGGAGTCACGAACACGGTTGCCGCGACGGTAGAGGCAGGGCGAAAGCCAATGGCTCTCTGCTACAACTCCCAGAACTACAAGGTCTACAGCGCGAACAGCGGCCACAACAGCGTCGACGTAATCGACGGCGCGACGAATTCGGTCATCGCCACGGTCGCAGTCGGCGACGCTCCGCTTGCCCTGTGCTACAATCCGCAGGATAACAAGGTCTACTGCGCGAACGCCGGGTCAATCGCGGAGCCCGATTCGACCATGACCATCATCGACGGCGCGACGGACTCTGTTCTCGCTACGGTGACGGCCGGCCTCTACGTGCGTGCTCTCTGCTATAACCCGCAGGAGAACAAGGTCTACTGCGCGAGCTGGGGCGACACCGCCGTCAGGGTCATCGACGGTGCCACAGACTCAGTTCTCGCCAAGCTCAGAGTCGGACGCTGGCCCACCGCCCTCTGCTACAACTCACAGAGCAACAAGATCTACAGCGCGAACGCCGGGCCGGACGCACAACCCGACTCGACTGTGAGCGTGATCGACGGCGCGGCGGACTCGGTCATCGCCACGCTCAATGTCGGGAGGCGTCCTCAGGTTCTCTGCTACAATACGACAGACAACAAGGTCTATTGCCTGGGTGAATTCGACCTCACCGTGATAGATGGAGAAGGTGACTCCGTCATCACCACGGTCGCGTTCTCGTCGTCCCAGGTGGCTCTCTGCTACGAACCCGAGTACAACAAGGTCTACTGCGCAGACGGTTGGAACGGCTGGGGCAGCACCGTGACCGTGATCAACGGCGCGACGGACTCCGTAGCGGGGACCATAACCGTGGGCGCAGGGCCGCGCGCGTTCTGCCTCAATCCGGCGCAGAGCCGTATCTATGTGGCGAACTCCTCGAGTTCCAGCATCTCGGTCATCCGCACCTCGCCGCCTGGAATCGAGGAGAGCTTCGATCTGGAGGGGCCGAGCTTCACACCTGCAGTCACCATTATCCGTGGCGTGTTGATGTTCGAACCGGCGAACGGCGCAGGGCGTGGCTCGCCAGGCGAGCTTCTCGACGTTTCGGGACGGAAGGTGCTTGACCTGCAGCCGGGCGCGAACGATGTGCGGGCGCTGGCGCCGGGCGTGTACTTCGTGTGGATAGCCCACGCGCAAGCTCAAGCACAAGCTGTCCGCAAGGTCATTCTGACCGAATAGGCCGCTCCGACCCCTTCCTATCGTCTGCCCGCGCTTACGCGGGCAGTTTCTTTCCAGCCGCTACGGTTTCGGCGCGGAGATGTCGAAGACGTCCGGACGAATCTTGGCCAAGATCAGCCGTGCCTCCGGCACGAGTTTGCAGTTGGCAGTTCGCAGGCAGGACGGATTGCGACCTGTAGCAGTCGGGGTCAGGCCGCGGCGAACTGGCGGACTTCGACCTGGGTGCCGTTGCGCGCGGTCTGTTCGGCCTCTTTGAGCAGCTTGTCGGCAATGGCCGAATCAACGTAGTCCTCACCGCAGTTGGGACAAACCTGAGCCGGAACGCCCTTGAACACAACCACCAGGCCGTCGCGTTCGAGCGTTACGGTCGCTGTGCCAGGCCGGGTCTCGGCTTGTTTGCACACGACACACTTCATAGCACTTTCCTCTTGAACCCTGAGTCCCATTGGATCGGGTCCGGTTCGTAGGCGGTCACAACTATCAGTATACCATCTTCGCTGTCTTCGGCAACGACCACGTGTATCGGCCGGGTTCCGCGCCAACCGAGCATGAGCCGGCTCGGGTACGGTTTGTCCTCGGGGTAGTCCTGGACAACTTCTCCCTCGGTGACGACAGCCTGGACATCCTCTGCCGTGATTTTACGCTCGAACATACGTTCGAGTGCGTGGACGCGGAAGACGAGCCGCGGAAACTGTGACAAGTCCCGCTGCCTACCTGTCCTCAGTCACGGTCGACGGCTGAGACAACAGCGCCGTCATCCTACCACGGCGAGGATGGATGTCAATACCATGCGGCTGCGCCGTGAGGTCCCGGTTGCCAGTTGGCAGCCAAGAGTTACGGAGGCGGCCTTCGGGCCGTTCCCGAGTGTGCGGCAGAGTGTCGGCCGACCTACGGTTTCGGGGCGGAGATGTCGAATACGTCCGTACGGATCTTGGCCAGGACCTTGGGGTCGCAGCCCCGGGCCGCCCACTTGTCCAAGAGCACCTGCGCCGCCATCGCGAAGCTCTCCCCCGAGATGTGCTGCTGCCGACTCAACTTGTAGAGCTGCCGGCCGAAGTTGAGATAGGGTACGTACTGCGACGTCGAGACCCCGTAGGCGTTGATTACTTCCTTGACCTTGCCTTCCATCGCGCTGAGTTCAGTCATCGCCGCCTCGTATCGCATGGCCATTCCCTCGCGGAGGTCGTTCAGCGTCTCATTCACTCGCTTGAGATTGTACTTCGCCTTCCATCGTGCTGTGCTCTTCACCGGGTCAGCCATTTTGTTCCTCCATTCGTTCTGCCTGCTTCACGCCATCGTGCTCCGGAATTCGTACCCTGAACCACTGAGCGCTCTGAGGCCGGACGCCAAACATCACTTGCCAGTCGCAATTCGCTGGTGATCCGAGTCCTTCATCTTAGGCTACTCGTGATAGCATGTCAAATTCGGCGACGTGATGACATAAAGCCATCAGAATTAAGATGATAGCTAGTATCAGCCATCGTAGAAGTCGCCACCTGAGGGGTCAACCCCCGGGTGACCTCCCAGGTGACCTTTTAGATGACCACTCCAGTGAGCTGACGAGTGGTCCTGCAGCTCAGTCGAGAGGTGACTCGCCGACTGAGCTATGGACTCAGGTGCCGACTGACATACCGGTTGACGTGAGGGCTGAGTCGGCACATGAATTGCCGGTTGAGTCGGCGATTGAGTCTGTAGATGAGTCGCCGAGTGGTGCGTCGATTGACTCGCCGACTGAGTTATAGGGTGACTTGCCTAGTGATTCGGCGGGTGAGTTGCCGAGTGCTGGTTGAAGCTTCGCGCAGGGCGGCGTTGAGCGACACGGCAGCCGCGGTGAAAGGCGGAGCTTCAGACGAGGTCTTGCCGGCAACGATGCGCGAAGCGGCGGACCGAGGTTTGGCTTGAGCGATGCGGAAAACGCTGAAATGAGCGATTGAATGAGCGCTTCAGTGAGCCTTCGAATAGGTGTTCAAAGGAACATTCTTGCGAGCTTTCAGAGGAGCTTTGAAGAGAGCTTCTGGGAGAGCGATGAGTGCTGAGCGCAAAGTGATGAACGAGGAACGGAGGCCGAATGGCGACTGGCGACTGGTAGATAGCCGTAAGCGGATGGCGGAAAGCTGGACGGCGAGTCGCGACCCTCGTGTTTTCGCTTGTGCTGCCCGACAGCGCGTCGGCTCAGGCTTTGGGCTGGATGAAGGTGCCGATGTCGGCGGGTCTGATGACGCCACCGGAGACAACGAGCTTCAGGCCTTCTTCGATGCTCATCATAGTCTCGGTGATCTCGGCCTCGGGGATGAGCGCGAGCCAGCCCGAGGTCGGGTTGGGCGCGGTCGGGAAGAAGACGAAGAGCGCCTTGCGGCCGTCGGCGAGCGTTATCCGTTCGTCGCTCGTGAGGAACCCGACCGCGAATATCCCGTGGCGCGGGTACTCGGCGATGACGGTCTTGCGGAGCGAGCTGCGGCTGACGAACACGGCGTCCGTCAACTGGCGCGCCGAGCTGTAGATGCTCTTGACGATGGGCACGCGCTGCAGGATCTTGTCGAGCCAGCCGAGCGTGAGCTTGCCGATGAGACCGGTGGCAATCCAGCCGGTGATGAGAACGAGGATGAGGAAGAGCACGAACCCGGCGAGCGTCGCGACCCAGCCGGGCTGGCGCGCCAGCCACGGGTGGACTTGGAAGAGCGGGTGGAACAGGTTGCCGAGACGGACAATGATGAACCAGAAGGCGAAGACGGTGACGCTCAGGGGCAGCAGCGTCGCGATGCCGGTGAGGAAGTAGTGACGCAGCTCTTTCAAAGCCGAGCCTTCTTTCCCGAGGAACGGCGTAGGACCAACCACAGCGGCCACGGCGAACACGGAGTCGTGGGAAAGCCGGAGTTCATCTTCTACGCTATCCCATCCTTGTGGCTCTGATGTCGACTATCGGGTTCCGGAATCTGCTACGACGCCTTGATGAACGGGTGGTCCTTACCGGTCCGCTGCAACGCGGCGTCGGCGAGCAGCTCTTTCCGGCAGCGCGTCAAGAACTCCTGGCAGACCGGGGTCTGGTAGTCGGGATAGGTCCAAGGCAACGGCTGGAACTTGCCGGATTGGAAGAGGAGCGTCAGGTCTGCATAGATGCCGTCGCGCAGGTAGATGCGGTGGGCGAAGCCTTTGGTCGAAGCCAGCACGAGGTTATGCAGAGACAAGAGGCCCGGGTCGAGGTTCACGCGACGCTTGTTGTCTGGCCCGAGGAAACGTTTCTCCAGAAGACGGGTCGTGTGCTTGAATTCGGAGAGCTGCTCGGACTCGACCAGGTCATGGAATCCCAGCCATTGTCGAACCAGGTTAGTGCCCATCTCCTTTTCGTAGTAGTCCGTGAAGCTGAATGGAATCTCCTCGCTCTTCACGGTCACGACCCCGAACCCTTCGGCCAGCGCGGACTGCGCCTGCTGCAGCAGGTTTCGGTCCGAGGAAAGGAGTCCGACCACGAGTTTCACCGGGTCGTCGTTCGGGCGTTCGTCTTTCAGTCGTTCAAACATAATCGTCTACCTCGCATCTTCCGGCGCGGCGTCCCTGTGGCCGCCGTCCATTGCCAGTGAATCAAACTGCTCGACAGGGGCCGCTGCGGCCAATGTCTCGCCCTTGCCCGGTTCGCCTTCGTCCGGCCCCGCCTCGCGTCGGGCCAGGAATTCACCGATTTCCTCCATCCGTGGCAGGTCCTCAAGCCCGGCCAGCCCGAAGTAACGGAGGAACTCGGACGTGGTCCGGTAGAGAAATGGGTTGCCCGGCCGGCTGGCGCGGCCATAGGTCGCAATCAGCCGCCGCTCTAATAGCGTAACGAGTGGGCCCGAACAGTCAACTCCGCGCAGCTGCTCCATCTCGGGCCGGGTGACCGGCTGTTTGTACGCGATGATTGCCAGCACCTCGAGCGCGGCCCGCGACAACCGGTGGGTGTACTGGTGCTGGTAAAGCCGGCGCACGAACTCGGCGTACGTCGGCATCGTATAGAGTTGGAACCCCTGCGCCACCCGCTGCACCCGGAATGTCCGGCCGGTTTCCTGGTAGTTCGCGTTCAGCTGGTCAATCACCGTCCGCGTGGTTTCGGACGGGACCTCGGCCAATTCGGCGAGCCGGTCGAGTTTCACCGGCGCGTCGGCGGCGAAGAGCAGGGCCTCGATTACTTCAGCAGGGTCCAGGGACGGGCGGTTAGGGATGGGGGAGTCGGGAGTCGAGAGTGGGGAGTTGGGACTAGGGACTTCCGACTGACGATTGTCGGTTGTCGATTCCTGGAGGGCAGCTGCCTTGATGTCGCGCTCGCCGCCTTCGTCTCCAGTCCCTTGTTCCCTCGGCATCTCATTCGTCTGACCGCTTGTTTCTACGTTCTCGCTCATCGCTTCAGCCTGAATCGCGCCAGCAGCGCGGCCGCAGCAAGGCGCAGGTCTTTCCGGTCCATGAAGCACGAGAGCCTCGTCTCCGACGTCGAGAAGGCATCCAGGTGGACTCCGACCCGGTGCAGGGTCTCGAGCGTGCCGGACATGATTTCCGGGTCGGACCCTACGCCCGGCCCGACCACCGACACCGAGCAGAGCGAGTCCCTGATTTCGAGCCGGTCGGCCCGGACCTTCTTCGCGAGCCGAGCGAGGATTGTCTTCGCCGCGCTCAACTGCTCCTCGGGCACGATGAACGACAGGTCGAACCGGTCGCCGTGCACCACGCCGTGGTTGAAGAACACGACCGGCACCCGGGCCGCGGCAAGCTCGGTCACTACCTGGTGCAGGCATTTCCTCTTCTTTGGCACGTCCACAAGCGATAGCCGCACGAGCTTGTGGCTGTGCGTCATCGCCCGGACAAAAGCCTTCTCCATCTTCTCAAGTTTGGCCACAGTCGTACCTCGCTTATCGTTGAATGAAGACCGGATGGAAAGCCGCACCCGGTACTTGGCCGCGAGCGCGCACGCCCGCGGGTGAATCACCTCCGAACCGGAGCCGGCCAGTTCAGCCAGTTCCTCGAAGCTGAGTTCGGGCACCAGTCGCACGCCCGGGAACTCGGAAGGGTTCTCGGTGTAAACGCCGTCCACGTCCTTGTAAAGCTCGCACCGTTCGGCCCCGAGCGTGGCCGCGAGCGCCACCGCAGTCACGTCCGAGCCGCCGCGGCCGAGGGTCGTTATCTCGCGCTCCGGGCTCACGCCCTGGAACCCGGCGACAATCGGGATCTTCTTGCCGCGCAGGGCGCGGCGCAGCCGGTCCCCGCGGATCTCCTCGATGCGAGCGTCGGAGTGGAACCGGTCGGTGATGATTCCGACCTGGGAACCGGTGAACGACACCGCTTCCAGCCCTTCGCTGAGGATGGCGAGCGATACCAGCGCCATCGCCTCCCGCTCGCCCGCGGTGAGCAGCATGTCGAGCTCGCGTCGCTGCGGGCTCGGCGCGATTTCGTGCGCCAGCTTGGTCAGCGCATCGGTGGTGTGGCCCATCGCCGACACCACGACCACGACCTGGTTACCGGCGGCGCGTGTCGCCACGACCCGGCGCGCGACCCGGCGGATCCGCTCGATGTCTGCAATCGAGCTCCCGCCATACTTCTGGACGACTAACGGCATGATGAAGGGATGAGGGATGAGGGATGAAGCCGGAAGGCGCGAGGGAATCTGGAATCTAGAATCCGGAATCTCAAATGTCGTTTAGCCAGTTGCCGATGCGCCTCGCTGCTTGCTTGAGCTGCTTCTCGGGCGCGACGAGCGCGAACCGGACGAACCCTTCGCCGTACTGGCCGAACCCGGTCCCGGGCGCGCACATCACCCGGCAGTTAGAGAGCAGTTTGCGGGTGAAGTTGAGCGACACCGACTCACCGGCCGGCGCGGTGTCGTGGCCCGGAGGCACGCGAGTCCAGACGTAGAAAGTCGCTTCCGGCAAGCTCACGCCCCAGCCGTGCCCGACCAGTTCGCCGCAGAACGCGTCCCGGCGTTGCCTGTACATCAGGCGGTTGGCCGCGGCGAACCTGGCCCCGGACTGCAGCGCAAAGACGGCCGCGTCCTGGATGGCGCCGAACGGCCCGGAATCGGTATTCTGCTTGATCTTGAGCAGCGACTTTATCAGCCGCGCGTTGCCGACCGCCATCCCGATACGCCAGCCCGCCATGTTGAACGTCTTGGAGAGGGAATGGAACTCGACGCAGCGTTCCTTTGCCCCTGGAACTTCAAGGATACTCGGCGGCTTCACTTTGCCGAAGTAGAGCTCGGAATAGACATTGTCGTTGACCACGAAGAACCCGTACCGCTCGGCCAAAGCGACGACTTCGCGGTAGAACTCAATTGTAGCCACAGCCGATGTCGGGTTGCCGGGGAAATTCAGACATAGCAGCTTGATGCGACGAGCGATGCGGGACAGCCAATCGAGGTCGGCGAGGAAGTCGTTCTTCTCCTCAAGGGGAACGGGAATCGGTGTGGCCCCACACAGGCGCGACTGGTTCTGGTACACCGGGTACCCGGGGTCGGAAACCGCGACCGTATCGCCCGGCCCGCAGGTTCCCCATATCAGGTGCGCGACGCCCTCTTTCGACCCGAGCAGCATCGAGACTTCGGTTTCCGGGTCGAGTTCGACGTGGAAGCGCCGGCGATACCACGCCGCCACCGCAGCGCGCGCGGCCAGCTTGCCGGGGTAGCTTGGATAGCGGTGATTCTCGGTCTTCTTGAGCGCCTTGGTGAGCGCGGCGGAAATCGGCTTGGGCGCGGGTTGGTCAGGACTGCCCTCGCCAAGGTCAATCAGGTCACGTCCGGCGCGGGACTTGAGGTCGTCCAATTCCTGAAAAAGGTAGGGTGGAATCCAGCCGAGCCTGGCCGCGGACGGCGCGTGCATCAGCGGTGATTATGAGTCCAAAATGACGCTTTGTCAAGCTCTTGGCTAATCATACCCCTATGATTCAATCCTGATGTGTCAAGCGCATTCCGGGCTTGGCCGACACAGTGCATATAGGAGGCTCCGGGCTCGATTCGCTGGACCCCAATCAGAAGCCAAAATCTGCGTCACCTGTGCAATCGGCCAATACTCTTCTCCGGCTCTCCAGAGACCCTTCGGTTCACTCGGGGCGTCAACTACTGCCTTCTGCGGAAAGTCCTCTCGAGACCTCGGCGGTTCCAGTACGGCTTCCGGGAAGAGAGCGCGGCCTTGATTTCAGGTGCTTTTTGGCTACAGTGTAACCCGATGAGTCCAGAAGAACAGCCAGCCCCGCCACCGGAAAACCGCAGACCGCAGCGCCGCCACCGACCGAATGGCCGCGGTTCGCGTGGCCGCGTCGCGCCGCCGAAGAACCCGGAAACGGTCAGTTTCCTCTGTGACGTGATGCTCGGCAAGCTGGCGCGTGAGTTGCGCCTGCTGGGCTACGACGTCGAGTACGACCGGAACCTGGGCGGGATGCCGGCCTACCGCGTCGCGCGGCAGAGCGGTCGAATCCTGCTGACCCGCACGAACAAGCTGCGCGGCCTTCCCGGGACGATCCACGTACCGGGCCAGCTTGCGCCGGAACAGGTGGCGCAGGTCAAGGCCGAGGTCGAAGCAGGCCTGAAACCCGCAGTCCCGGTCGCGGCCGAAGCCCCGACGACCCCGCCGCCCTCGGACAAGCCGGCTACGCCCCGACCGCAGCCGGAGCGCACACCGGCTCCTGCCCCCCCGGTCTCTCCGCCGGCCGAGAAGATTGCGGCGTACGGCCGTTGCCTGCAGTGCAACGTGCCGCTGGAGAAGCTGACCCGCGAGCAGGCACGGCCCTTGGTACCGTTCTTCATCTACCAGATTCACCACGATTTCCGGGGTTGCCCCAAGTGCCGCAAGGTCTTCTGGCCGGGCGACCATGTCGAACAGATGGCGCAGCGGGCCGGGCCGCCGCCGCGACCACGCCGGTCGTACCGAGGCGGGCCCCGCAGACAGCAGAATACTGGAGAAACAAAGTAGCGGAACCGGCCGGAGTTCGGTAACGGGTTCGCTTTTCACGGAGGTAATAGGATGGCGGTAGTACTAGACGGCAAAAACCTGAAGCTTGAAGACATCGTTCGCGTGGCGCGACGGCGCGAGAAGGTCGAGCTGGCCCCGGCGGCGAAGACGCGAATCAATCACTGCCGCGAGTTCATCGAGGAGAAGGTCAAGGCGCGGGCGGTGATGTACGGCATCACGACCGGCATCGGCGAACTGTCCGAGACCATCCTGACCCCGGAACAGACCGAGCAGTTCCAGCGGTACATCGTCTACTCGCACTCGGCCGGGTGCGGCGTGCCGCTGCCCGAGGAAACGGTGCGGGCGGCCGTCTGTTCGCGCATCAACGTGCTCTCCAACGGCCACTCCGGCATCCGGCTCCAGGTCGTCGAGTGCATGCTCGACCTGCTAAACAAGGGCGTGACGCCGGTCGTGTTCGACAAAGGCTCGGTCGGTGCGTGCGGCGACCTGTCGCCGATGAGCCAGATGGCGCTCGTGCTGCTCGGCGAGGGCGAGGCCTTCTACCAGGGCAAGCGGATGAGCGGCGCCGAGGCGATGAAGGCGGCGGGCGTGGCGCCGATCCAGTTCGAGGCGCGCGACGGCCTGGCCGTAATCAACGGCTCTAACATGACCGCGGGCTGGGGCGCCATCCACCTGCAGGACGCCGACCACTACTACAAAGTGTCGGAAATCGCCGCCGCGCTCACCCTCGAGGTAGTCAACGCCAACATGGTGGCGTACGACGAGCGGATTCACAAATTACGCGGCTATCCCGGCGCGGTCATTTGCGCCGAGAACGTCCGGCGCCTGACCGCGGACTCCGAGATGCTCAAACGGCCAGGCAAGAAAGTCCAGGATGCGTACAGCCTGCGCTCGACCCCGCAGGTCGTGGGCGGGGCCAAAGACGCGCTCAAGTGGGCGCGCTACATGTTCGAGATCGAACTGAACGGCGTGGGCGACAACCCGCTCTTCTTCCCGGACGAGAAGGCCTACCTGACCGGCGCAAACTTCCAGGGCACGCCGCTCGGGCTTGCGCTCGACCTGACCGGCGAGTGCGTGACGATGATTGCGGTGCTCTCCGAGCGCCGCACCAACCGGCTGCTCAACCGGAACCTCTCCTGCGGCCTGCCGGCGTTCCTGACCAAGGGCGCGGGCATGTTCTCGGGCCTGATGCTCACCCAGTACACGCAGGGCATGCTCATCTGCGAGAACCGCATCCTGTCCGCGCCGGCGTCAATCGGCTCGATTCCGGCCGCGGCCGACCAGGAAGACTTCGTTTCGATGGCATTCACCAGCGCCCTGAAGACGCGGCAGATTCTCGACAACTCCTGGTACGTGGTCGCCATCGAATTGATGGCGGGCGCGCAAGCGGTCGAGTTCCGCAAGCCGCTCAAGGCAGGCAAGGGAACGCAGGTCGCCTACGACTTCGTGCGCAAGCACGTCAAAATGATGGTCGAAGACCGGCCGGTGCAGGACGACATCAACAACCTGACTGCTGCCGTGAAGTCGGGCGAACTGCTCGACGCGGTCGAGCACGCGGTCGGGAAGCTGAACTGACGCACGACGCCTTACGCATGACGCCCCACGCTGGAACTACCACGTGGGGCGTTCGGCTTCTGGCGTTTTGCGTGATGCGTGGAGCATAGAGCGCCGTGCTGATCAAGCGGCTGAAAGACTGCAGGGAAATCACGGCCGGGGACCGGACCCGGTTGCGGGAACTGCTCCATCCCGACCGCGACCCGGCCGGAATACGCTACTCACTGGCCTGCGCCTGGCTTGCGCCCGGCGCGCGGTCACGGGCGCACCGGCTGAGAACCGCCGAAGTCTACTACCTTGTTCGGGGAACCGGCATGATGCATATCGGCGAAGAAGCGGCCGGAGTCACGACCGGCGACGCGGTCTACATTCCGCCCGGTTCAGTCCAGTGGCTTGATAACACCGGCAAGGACGAGCTTGAGTTCCTCTGCGTAGTCGACCCGGCCTGGCGTCCGGAGGACGAAGAAGCTCTCTAGTGTCCTGTAACTAACGGTTCTTTACACCCGGCGGCACCACATGAGTTTGTCTCTCTGAGCCGCAAGGCGAAGAGTCTTCGGAGCCGACGATTCCTCACGGAGTCTACCCTGAGCGCCGGGCGAAGACTCTTCGCTTCGCTCAGAGTGACTGCCAGCGAAGGGTTCAGAATGACATGTTCGACCCTCACCAGATTGTCCTGCTTCGTTGACAAGGTATTTCGCCTACACCACACTAGGACAAGCACCGGGCCCGGCTTGCCAGGCCCGGTCTGAGGTTCTCTCGGATTCACCAGCCAACCCGTCGTACCTATGATTATCCGTCCGTCCGCGCCTCCCGTCAAGCTCAAATCCGTCCAAGTTGGAATCGAGCCGGCCAATCGAGTAGGGGGCGACTTTGCAGCCGCCCCCTCTCACACCACCGGACGTGCTTTATTGCATCCGGCGGTTCGCCAAGGAACAGCCTGAACAGCGGTATCACCGCATCCAGTCCCGGGCATTTCCTCGCCTAGCATTACTATGTTATGTATTGATATTTCTGCCTGGTGGGCCATGATGACTGCATGCAATGGAATCAGAAGCTATGGCGACGCAGCATTGGTCAGTTCGCAGAGTTCTTGGAATCGCCGGCGGCGGGGCTTGGGCGTCGTGAACGCCGCGAGGGTGCGGCCCTCTATGTACGGGGATTGCCGATGCCCGGGGAGAGGAAATCGATCGAACCGATGGCCGAGCGGCTGGGGGTAGACAGCCGGAAGCTGCAGCAATTGATGACG